>Ga0351946_1027_pt1 | contig 19286 bp, 18 predicted proteins | sample BONcelT113001F15_FD_206832 | JGI IMG/M metagenome (GOLD analysis project Ga0351946, IMG submission 206832) | Enriched cells from coal bed in the Powder River Basin, Montana, United States - BONCAT cells T11 rep3 HSBNCT.T11.300.1.F15 ...
AGCAAAATCAGACTGGGATATTTTCAAAAATATAGCAAAGGTTACTTCGGAATTCGCGAAAACTCACATTCCTCTTCCGGTTAAAGACATTGTCAATTTACCCATTGCACACGATTCGGTTGGTGAAATAAGTCAGACTTCGGTGAAAGACTGGAGTTTGGGCGAATGCGAACCGATTCCGGGGAAAACCATGCACAACATTGTGGTTCTGGAACGCGATTATACGCAGATTTACAACAAGTTCATCGCGCTGGGACCCAACATCCGCAACGGAATCGGGGCTCATGGAAACAGTTTTAACTGTTCTGATTATTACGACATGATGTTCGAAGATAAAGACCATCTTCAGGAAGTAAACGGAAAGATGTACCCTTCGCTAAAAGATGATGAAGAAGCCGTCAACGCTATTCTTCATCTTTCGTCGCTGACAAATGGAGTGCTTGCAAACCGGGCATACCAAAATGCGGAAAAGCGAACTGGTTTAAAACTGACTGATTTGTCGGAAGGCAATAAAAACGTGAAACTGAATTTCGACGATTTGAAATCGCAGCCACGGCGGTACATCAACTCCCCAATCTGGTCAGGAACAATGGGCGAAGGGAAAGCTTATGCCGGATTTACCTACAACATTGAAAAATCGGTTCCGTGGCGCACTCTTACCGGACGGCAACATTTCTACCTCGATCACGAAATGTATATCAAGTTTGGAGAACATCTGCCAACCTACAAACCATCGCCCAAACCGGGTATCCTGGGCGACCTGAAAAATTCACAAGCGACCGGAAAATCGAAAGTACTGAATGTGCTCACCCCCCACGGTAAATGGGGAATTCACTCCACCTACACCGACAATATCCGGATGCACACCCTTTCGAGAGGAATCGGGCCTTGCTGGATGAGCGAGGTGGATGCTGAAGAATTGGGCATTCTGGATAACGACTGGGTGGAAGTATTTAACGATTACGGGGTTTACAGTACCCGTGCCATTGTTAGCGCACGAATTCCAAAGGGAATTTGCCTGGTTTACCATGCAACCGAACGAACCTATACAGTTCCGAAGTCTGAAGTCAGGGGAGGAAAACGTTCAGGAGGACACAATAGTTTAACCCGTGTGAGGCTAAAACCTAACCTGATGGCCGGTGGATATGGTCAGTTCTCGTACCATTTCAACTATTGGGGACCGGTTGGGGTAAATCGCGACACTTTTGTTATTGTTCAGAAAATGAAAAAACTGGAATTCTAATATCAGAAAAAAGAAACACTATGGATATCAGATCGCAAATAGCAATGGTATTTCACCTCGATAAGTGCATTGGCTGCCACACCTGTTCAATCGCCTGTAAAAATATCTGGACCGACCGAAAGGGGGCCGAGTACATGTGGTGGAACAATGTAGAAACCAAGCCGGGTACAGGTTATCCGACCAAATGGGAAGACCAGAAAATTTATAAAGGGGGTTGGGTGAAAAACGGCGACAAACTGCAGCTGCGAGTAGCCGGTAAACCTACAGGTTTGACCAAGCTGTACCACAATCCGGATATGCCGGTAATGGACGATTACTACGAACCGTGGACTTACGATTACGACCATTTGTTTGAGGCGCCCGCCGGTACAGACCAACCCACGGCACGAACTATTTCACTGGTTACCGGCGAACCGATTGACGTAAAAGGTGGACCGAACTGGGACGATGATTTAAGCGGAACTCCCGATTATGGCCGGAACGACATCAACCTGAAAAATGTATGCGCCGAAGATCAGGAAGCCATGTTTCAGCTTGAGCGCATGACCATGCACTATTTGCCCCGCATGTGCAACCATTGCCTCAATCCGGCCTGTGTGGCTGCCTGCCCGAGCGGCGCTGTTTACAAACGCGGCGAAGATGGCGTGGTGCTGATTAGTCAGGAGAAATGCCGAGCCTGGAGGCTTTGCGTAACCGCCTGTCCGTATAAAAAATCATACTACAACTGGAGCAGCGGCAAATCCGAAAAATGTTTGCTTTGCTATCCGCGCCTCGAAACCGGACAGGCGCCAGCCTGTATGCACTCGTGTGTGGGACGCATTCGCTATCTCGGTGTGCTTCTGTACGATGCCGACAAAATTAAAAAATTTGCTTCTTGTCCTGAAGATGAACTCATCGACCGCCAGTTGGATATTTACCTCAATCCGTTCAGCGAAAAAGTGATCCGCGATGCCAAAAAGAACGGAATTGCCGACTCAACCATCGAAGCTGCGCAAAAATCGCCCGTTTATAAATTTGTAAAAGAATGGAAAATCGCGCTACCGCTTCATGCTGAATTCCGAACCATGCCAAGTTTGTTTTATGTTCCGCCAATGTTGCCAGTTATGGGCAAGATGGAAAATGGTGTGTATGAATCGACTACCACCAATTTATGGGGAAAAATTGAGGAATCAAGATTGCCTCTTCAATATCTTGCCAATCTGTTTTCTGCCGGAAATCAGGATAAAATAAAGGAAGTGCTTAAAAAACTGATGACTGTGCGCTACCATCGCCGTCAGGTAACGGTGAATGATATTGAAGGCTCTCTATTGGACGCCGCTTTTGAATCAACCGGTTTGACTCCTGATGTCGCCGATGCCATTTACCGGCTCACTTCGCTGGTAAAATACGACGAACGATTTGTTATTCCGGCAGCCCATCGCGAAGAAGCAATAGAAATGATTGAAAGTACCGACGACCGGAAAGGAAATACAGGTTTTGGCGGGACAAAAGGAACAAGGAGGGTATTTTAATTTAGTGACCACATGGGCACATAGAACACATAGAAATGAAAATAAGGAATAAGGAATAAGGAACAAGAAATAAGAAAAGACTACGTGACCTATTGGTCTATGTGGTAAAAAAAAAGAAAAACATGCAGATTTACAAAAATATAGCGCATTTATTCAATTATCCTGGCGGTGATTACTGCCAAGTTGTTGAGAATTTAATTTCGGAACTTCAGGAATACGGACAATCGGCAGCGGACGATTTCCAGCCAGTAGCCCGGCATTTTACATCCAACCCAATCAGTGAACTTCAGGAATATTACATCCGCACCTTCGACGTAAATGCGGCCTGTTATCTCGATATTGGGTATGTTCTGTTTGGTGAGGAATCCAAACGCGGACAGTTTCTGTTGAACATGAAAAGCGAACAGCTAAAAGCTGACAACGAATGTGGAACCGAGTTCGCCGACCATTTGCCCAACGTACTTACCTTGCTGCCGAAGATCGAAGATAAATTGTTCAGGGAAGAGTTGGTCGTTTCGATGTTGCTTCCGGTCCTGAAACACATGCTCGAAAATTTCAGGACTGAAGAAAACAGTTATAAGGGCTTGCTAAAACTGCTGGTTCTGATTCTGGAAACCGATTTTAAAGATTCAGCATTTGTGCCTTACCAGATCAACCAGCACGAGATTGAATGTGCCGGGGCATATTCGTGTGGGATGGATTTCACCAAACTAAAAACAAAAAAACATTAAAACCAAAGCTATGATTGATTCATTTCTACTCATCGGATTGCCTTACGCTGCCATTTTCATTTTTCTGATTGGCAGTATTCTAAGGTACAAGTATTATGGATATTCAGTAACCAGCCATTCGTCGCAGTTTCTCGAATCGGATAAACTGTTTTGGGGAAGCCGCCTTTTCCATTCCGGAATTGTGGTGCTGCTTTTGGGGCACATTATTGGGTTTCTAATTCCCAAATCAATTATAGTTATCACATCAACGCCTCTGTGGATGATGATTATCGAAGTTACAGCATTTGCTTTCGGCTTAGTTACTCTGGCCGGAATTGTGCTTCTCATCAAACGAAGGATTCAGGTAAAACGACTTCATACGGTTACTTCAAAAATGGATTTGGTAGTTTATTTTATAATTCTTACCCAGGTAATTACAGGCTTGCTTGTAGCCTATTATCACCGGTGGGGAATTAGCTGGTACGCATCATCGCTTGTTCCGTATTTACGCTCACTAATTATTTTCATGCCCGATCAGGCTGTTATTGCAAGCATGCCGTGGCTCATCAAAACACATACGATTTCGGCTTTTGTGTTTATCGGACTTATCCCATTTACCCGTCTGATGCACTTTCTGGTTTATCCGTTGGCCTATCTGTGGCGAAGCTATCAGCTGGTTGTCTGGAACCGCAACCAGAAAGCCATGCGCACCTCAAAGAATACCCGGGAAGGCGTTAAACCATTCAATAACTAATAAAAATTCACCGATGGAAGCTTTAGTAACAGGAAGGGCTCACCGGATACTTGCACTAAATACGATAGCCTTTACAGTTTGTTTTGCTTGCTGGATGTTAAATGGAGTTCTGGTCACTTTTTTAGCCGGGAATCAGGTTTTCGATTGGGGTCCGGTTGAGATTGGCTGGCTGCTGGGTATTCCGGTATTGGCAGGTTCCATTTTTCGTTTGCCTGCCGGAATATTAACCGATAAATATGGTGGAAGGCCAGTCTTTGGTATCTTGCTCCTTTTGTGCGCTATTCCCATGTTTTTTCTTTCGCAGGCCAATAGCTTTTTCAGCTTTGCCTTGTGCAGCTTTGGTTTTGGGCTTACCGGTGTAGGGTTTGCGGTAGGAATCGCTTTTACTTCGGTATGGTATCCCAGAGGCTGGCAAGGTACGGCGCTCGGTATTTTCGGCGCTGGCAATGCGGGAGCAGCAATTACAACCATGCTGGCCCCATCGATCCTGAATAACCTGACTAACCACGGTGAAAACTTAGAAGGGTGGAGAACTTTGCCTATAATTTATGCTGCGGCTCTTGTTATTATGGGAGTTGTATTCCTTCTGTTTACGAAAAATAAAAAACCGCAATCGACCGGGAAAACGGTTGGACAGATGTTGAAGCCACTAAAAAGCATGAGAGTGTGGCGGTTCGGATTGTATTATTTTCTCGTCTTCGGCTGTTTTGTGGCATTCTCGCAATGGCTGGTTCCCTATTTTACCAACGTATATTACCTGCCGCTGGTCACAGCCGGATTCTTTGCCACTGCGTTCAGTCTGCCTTCAGGATTAATAAGAGCGGTTGGCGGATGGCTTTCCGACCGGTTTGGCGGACGTAAAATCATGTTCTGGGTTTTAGGCTCGTCAGTAATTATTTGCTTTATGCTGATTGTACCCAAAATGGAAGTTCATTCTCCCGGAAGAGGCATCAACGCAAGGATTCCCGGAACAGTAACAGAAGTCACTGAATCGACCGTCAAGGTAGGAAACATTGACTATAAACTTCATCAGAAAAGTGGAAAGATGGATCAGATGGATACCGATCTGCTCATTTTTCCAACCAAGGAAGTTTGGCAGGAACCAATTGTAAAAGTAGGCGATCAGGTCAAAAAAAATCAGCTCATCGTAAAAGGGAATTCGGTGATTTACTTTCAGGCCAATGTCTGGATTTTTGTTGCACTGGTATTCCTGATCGGAAGCATCTGGGGAATAGGGAAAGCGGCAGTTTACCGGCTTATTCCCGATTATTTTCCGAATGAAGTAGGCGTGGTTGGCGGAATGGTTGGCGTAATCGGCGGTCTGGGCGGTTTCGTATGCCCGATTATTTTTGGCTATCTGCTCGAAGGTACCGGTTTATGGACAAGTTGCTGGATGTTTATGTTCTTCCTGTCGGCCATTTCTCTAATCTGGATGTATAACGTGGTTCAGAAATTAAACCGGGAAGACAACCCACCACCCAAAATGACAATTGACACCCAATAAAAAGATAATAAAAAACCCAACTTATGGCAGCAATGATTGAAAACTGGAATGTAGAAAACCCGCTATTCTGGGAATCTACCGGAAAAAAAATTGCATGGAAAACACTCACAGTCACAACTCTGACCTTGATATTCTCATTTGCAACCTGGTTTATGATGAGTGTGATAGTTGTGAAACTTCCCGGAATTGGCTTTAAATTTACAACCAGCCAATTGTTCTGGTTAGCTGCCATGCCCGGCCTTGCCGGGGGAACCCTGCGGATTATCCATACTTTTTTGCTGCCCATTTATGGTACCCGGAATATTGTAACCTTTGCAACCATTCTTAAATTAATCCCAGTAATTGGAATCGGTCTTGCAATTATGGACCCGACTACGCCTTTTTGGGTGTTTATGATATTGGCTTTAACTGCTGGCTTCGGTGGTGGCGATTTTTCGTCGTTTATGCCAAGCACCAGTGTATTTTTCCCGAAAAGACTTCAGGGAACCGCTTTAGGCATTCAGGCAGGTATCGGGAATTTTGGAGTAAGTGTCGCACAGTTTCTGACACCAATCATGATAGGTGTTTCTATTTATGGAGGACCTCAGGTTTTTACCAAAGTAAATCCAAAAACCAAAGAAGTATTGGGAACTTCCGAAATCTACCTTCAAAGTGCAGCATTTTGGTATGTTCCCATCTTAATTGTATTGGCTATTCTGTCGTGGATCTATTTAAGGAGAATTCCGGTAAAAGCTTCATTCAAAGAACAACTCGACATTTTCAGGAATAAACATACCTGGTTTTGCACCATTACCTATATGATGACTTTTGGAACTTTTGCTGGACTTTCTGCGGCTTTTCCTTTGTTAATAAAAACGCTTTATGGTGAATTTGAAGGAGCACCCGATCCATTGGTTTATGCTTTTTATGGTCCGCTGATTGGTTCGGCCAGCCGCATTCTGTTTGGATTTGTTGCCGATAAAACCGGCGGTGCAATCCTGACCACCATTACCGGTATTGGACTTGCAGCCGGAGTAGTGTTGCTGATCACCATGGGGCTTGTTGCACCAACCGGGATGCAGCAATTCCCAATGTTCGTAACCGTTATTTTGGCGTTGTTCTTTTTTACAGGTATTGGCAATGCTGCTACTTTCAGGCAGTTCCCTATTATTTTCGGACATAATCCGCGCCAGGCAGCCGGAGTAATTGGCTGGACCGCAGCAATTGCAGCTTATGGCCCATTTGTTTTTGCAACCAGTATAGGTGCAGTTATTTCCTCAAGTGGAAATGCAAGAGCCTTCTTTATTGGTTTACTGGCCTTTGTAGTTCTGGCCACCTTGATTAACTGGTATTACTACAATAGAAAAGGTTGCCAAAAACCGAGTTAAATTAATTGAAAGTGATGCCATTGATTCCATTCAAAATTCTAAATATGATACACAAAGTAATAACATCGATGGTAGGGTATTTTGGCTGCGATGTGCGCCGGATAAACCATGCATTAAAAGTATATGAATTTGCAAGTACTATTTGTCGTTGCGAGAATCTTAGCGAACATGATATTGAAGTTACCGAAATTGCAGCTGTATTGCACGATATAGGTATTCCGGTTTCTGAGAAAAAATATGGTTCGTGTATTGGGAAATACCAGGAATTAGAAGGTCCGCCTATTGCCCATGCTATACTTGAGAAACTGGGAACAGAACCCGATACAATTGCAAGGGTTTGTTATCTGATAGGCAACCATCACACCTATACAAAAATTGATGGAATTGATTTTCAAATCTTGGTTGAGGCCGATTTTCTTGTAAATATTTACGAAGATAAAATGGATGAAAAGATGGTTAAAAGCATAAAGGAAAAGTATTTTAAAACCAATACCGGACTTCAGTTATTAGATTCGATGTTTGTTTTGATCAGTTAGTATTATTTGAAAAAAACACATGAAATACTCCAATACCAACATACGTCGACGGGATCGTTTACTTGATGAAGCTCAAGCCACTGAGCTGCTCAAAAAGGGCGAATACGGCATTTTTTCAGTACAAGCCGAAGAAGGCGGTGCTTATGGCATACCCATCAATTACGCGTGGGACGGTAAACAGTCTATTTACCTGCACTGCGCACCCGAGGGACGTAAGCTCAGGTGTATAAAAATTTGTAACCGGGTATCATTCTGTATTGTAGGGCATACACAGGTAATTTCAAACAAATTTTCCACCGCCTACGAAAGCATTGTGTTGTTTTGTTTTTTTACAGGAATTGGCAATGCGGCTACTTTCAGGCAGTTCCCGATTATTTTCGGACATAATCCACGCCAGGCAGCTGTAGTAATTGGTTGGACAGCAGCAATTGCAGCATACGGCCCGTTTATTTTTGCAACCATTATCGGCACAGGAATCGCGCTAATCGCAAACGCTAAATCCAACACATGGTCATAAAGTGAGAAATCGTTAGACGGAATCAAGTCAATGCCCATTTCCTTTTGTGTCAACCAGTTTTTCTGTTTTAACGTTGAACTGATCTTTATTAACTGGCTATAAGTGATTTTTTCTGACCAATATCCTTCAACCGCCTTTTTGAGCTCTCTATTGTTACCAACACGTGGATACCCTAAATTGTGTGTTATCATTTTTAATATGATTTTATATTGTTTGACCTTGTAAAAGTAATAAAAATAAAGCATAAAAAGACATACAGGTCTTTTTATGCTTTATTTAATATCTTTGCAGGTGAATTCTTAAAAACAAAAGCTATGAAGATTTTACCAAATTCATCAGTTGGAGAAGTGGTAAAGCTAAATTACAACATGAATTCCCAAAATATACCCAAATTAGTTACGCTGAGAACCGGAGAATCATTCAAAGTTTATCAGGTGACCGGCCATGCGGGCATGAAAATGCCATTGCATTATAGCACCAAAGAAGCGGTAGTTATCATTCAGGAAGGCTTTGCACAACTCAAAATCAACGATATAAAACATATACTTCAGGAAGGAGGTACGTTTATCATTCCAGCTCACCAAAACTATACGCTCTCTCTAAAAACCAAGTTTAAAGCGTTGGGAATAATGTTAAAGGATTCAGATATCAAATTTGTAGAATAATCTTCAGTTAAAAGACTAAAAATGTGGCTGTTATGCTTGAAAAAACAACTGAATATGCAATAAGGGCTTTGGTTTATATCTATATACAAAACATGCAAGGGAAAAGGCCAGGTTTTAAGGAAATTGCTAAGAAGATTGATTCACCGGAACAATTTACAGGAAAAGTTCTGCAGAACTTAGCCCGCGCCGAATTAGTCTCTTCGATGAAAGGTCGGGGGGGTGGCTTTTTCTTTGATGAACCGACAAATCCGATAACATTATTTAAAGTGATAGAAGCAATAGAAGGTAAAGAGTATTTTTCAAAATGTGGTTTCGGCTTAAAACGCTGCGATGTCAATAATCCTTGTCCATTGCATGATGATTATGCCCATGTAAGAGATTCATTTTTTAAAATGGTCAATGAAAGGACTATACAGTCGCTTGCTCATAAAATTAACAAACACGAGGCTACACTAAACAGATTATAAATAAGATTGAAAGATGAAACGAATCGGAATTATAGGAGGATTAGGACCCGAGGCAACCGTTGATTATTATAAAGAAATTATCAATGCCTTTAAAAACGGAAATGGAGATTTAAATTATCCTGAAATTATCATTTACAGTGTGAACATGGCACATTTCATCGGGCTGATGAGAGAAAAGAAGTATGAACAGGCCACAGCATATATTTCTGAAAAAATAGAAGGGTTGAAACAAGCCGGTGCTGATTTTGCTGTCCTCAGTGCAAATACGCCACACCAGTTATTTGACCAATTAAAAGAAAGGTCTGGAATCCCGTTAATCAGTATTGTTGAAGCCACCTGCATCGAAGCGAAAAGCAAAGGACTGAAAAAGGCAGGTTTGTTCGGAACTGACCTGACCATGAAAGCCTCATTTTTCCCGGATGTTTTTCGGAAACAAAACATTGAGGTCGTTGCTCCTGATGAAGAAGACCGGAAACTAATCAATTACAAGTTATTCAGCGAGATTGAACTGGGAATTTTCAAAGAAGAAATACGCGAAATCCTGATTGGCATTATTGAAAAAATGGTACGTGAACAAGAGATCGACTCGCTGATTCTGGGTTGTACAGAGTTCCCGTTAATCCTGACTGCGGAAACTTATGCCGGTATTCCTGTTTTAAACACAACAAAAATCCATGTCGAATCAATTGTGAAGTATTGTCGCGAAAATTCATAATACCATGGAAAACAAAGAAATATACAAAGCGGAGATGGTTGGCGGAACACATGGGATGACCTGCATCTTTCCACGGCTGCGCGACATTGTTGATTATGAAGAGCAAAGAAGAGTGCCGGAACAGGGCTATCCACGATTTATCCCCCACCCTTTTGTCGTTGCAGTTCAGGAAAAACACCGGAAGGATGGTTATGAAGTTATTGCCATTCAAACGCCGGAGGCAGCCAGCTTTGTTCATTCCAACTATTTCGATGCCCAAACCCGGGAACATTCTGAAATAAAAGTAGGTAATAACGGGAAAGAGAGATATGGGCTGATTTATGTAAGTAAAGAATATGTTAAATCAGCACGCGAAAGTGTTACTAATGCTGGGGTTATTCTGAACTCCCGAAAAGCTCAGCGGATTCTTGAAAACAGGTTTCCGGAAGAAAAGACTGACGAACTTGCTTCGCAGCTAAGTCAATTGGAAAAAGGTTCAAATCCTGAATTAACTTTCCTTTATACCAGCGGTATGGCAGCAATTTTCAGCGCCATTGATGGTTGCATGAAAAAAGGAACAGGCGCTTTGGTCATTGGTAACACCTATGTTGATACACGCAAAATATTTCAAAAATTACCAGAACGGTTTTCCTTTAAACCAACCATCTTCCTGACCAATGAAAGTGAGTTTGATATTCCGGATTCGGTTAGTGTGGTATTTCTGGAAATCCCGACCAATCCGCTACTCGAAGTTGTAGATTTAAAGACCTTGGTAAATAAGGCGCATAAAAAAGGCGCTTTGGTTATTGTCGATAGTACCATCGCCACTCCTTATCATTTTTCACCGTTTGATTTTGATGTCGATGTAATTATACACAGTACATCGAAAGCTCTAAGCGGCAAAAACAACCATATTGGCGGAGTTTTATTTGTTAATCCTAAAAATCCTGAACTTTCAAAAAAGATTCTGCACCTGCCATTCGAAATGGATGATGATGAAGGAATTGTACTTTTAGAAAATCTTCGAAGTTTTCCTGAAAGAATAAAGAAGATGGCTGAAAATGCAGAAAAAATTGTAGAATATCTCATATCTAATTCCAGTGTCGCAAAGGTGTATTATCCCACCGGATTAAAACATGGGAACGGACATGTAGTTAGTTTCGAGCTTATAAACGACAGCTATGAGACTGCTGAAGTATTTTATGATAATTGTACCATACCAATTAAGGGGCCCAGCATGGGATTTGAAAAAACAATGTTGATGCCCTATTCTCTGATCACGCACTACCATGACAATAACGTAACACTGGCTGAAATGGGATTAAAACGATACCTCATGAGGCTATCTGTAGGCACTGAAGATCCGGATACTATCATTCGTGATTTAGCATCCGGATTCAGTGCCATCCCGGCACAGTAACGTTGTATTCAAAATGGTTTGTAATTATATGGATAACTAAAAATAAGATGTGAAATGCAATACTCTGTTAAAATAATTGAAAAGAGCTGGTTAACTCACGACGTGATTTGCCTGCGGCTGGAGAGGCCATTGAATTATTCATTCTATGCCGGGCAAGCGATTGAAGTTTCCCTGGAAAATCCACGTTTTCAGGGAGAGAATGCTCCCTTCACCTTAACCGGATTAAGCAGCGAAAAATATCTCGAACTAATTTTTAAAGTTTATGCTGAACATGAAGGTATGACTCTGGGAATATCGAAATTAAAGCAAGGCGACCAGCTATTGATCGGAGATGCATGGGATTCGTATAAAAACCTTGGACCGGGAATGTTTATTGCAGGCGGGACCGGGATTACTCCATGTGTTGCCTTGCTGCGCCAATTGAATATCGAAAACCGGCTGGCAGACAGCAAATTGCTTTTTGCCAATAAAACCGAAAAGGACATTCTTCAATTACTGGAACTGGGCATCGACAAAGACATGATAAATATAAGTTATTAGATGGAGCAGAAATTCGTTCCCAATTTTGATCTGAGATAAAAAAATAGATAATAGAAAAATATGAAAACAGATTTTAGTCCTGTCTATCCTGTTTATTACGAAGTGTTTTCAGTAGAACAGGAAAAGGAATTTAGCAAAGTGTTTTATTTCGGAAATGGAACCGAGGTGGAAGAAGCAAAAGGTAAAATTACTGGTTTGGTTAAGAAAGGAAGTATTGAGGAATACCTGGGTTTCGATTCGGGAGATGAAGTCCGCATCGATCGTATTATCACAATAAATGGGAAACCCGGGCCGGCGTATGATGAATATGACGCTTTTGCTCTGGCCTGCCTGAATTGCAATGTGGGAGCGGAATAAAAACGACCTGATTAATCCGCTTATTTTATATTGAGTACGAATACATCGTGAAAAATTAATACAATAATGGAAAATAATGACATCCTGATAGAAAAGATCAGAAAACTACGGAAAGAGAAAAACGCAGTTATTCTGGCACATTATTACCAGATTCCTGAAATACAGGAGATTGCTGATTTTGTTGGAGATAGCCTTGATCTGTCAAGAAAATCGGCTGAAACAAAGGCTGATATTATCGTATTTGCAGGAGTTAACTTTATGGCTGAAACAGCCAAAATTTTATCGCCCGATAAGAGGGTGTTCATTCCGGATGTGAATGCCGGGTGTTCGCTGGCAGAATCATGTCCTGCGGACAAATTTAAGGAATTCAGGGAAAGATACCCCGATCATATCGTGGTATCCTATGTGAATACGACAGCGGAAATTAAGGCAATGACCGATATTACCTGCACCTCAACCAATGCTGTCCGGATAATCGAAAGCATTCCAAATGATCAAAAAATAATTTTCGCGCCCGATCGGAATTTAGGAAATTACCTGAACAGTATTACAGGAAGAGAAATGGTTCTATGGGATGGAGCTTGTCATGTACACGAGGAATTTTCATTAGAGAAGATGTTGGCGCTACTTAAAATGTATCCAAAAGCCAAGTTAATTGCTCATCCGGAATGTCAAAGACCAGTTCTGATCGCCGCCGATTTCGTTGGCTCAACGTCGGCCCTTCTAAGGTTTACCGAAACAGACCCTGGAAATGAATACATTGTAGCCACAGAATCGGGCATCCTTCATCAAATGCGGAAACGGAATCCGAATAAAAAATTCATTCCGGCGCCACCCATTGATTCAACATGTGGCTGTAATGATTGTCGGTTTATGAAACTCCATGATTTGCAAAAAATATACGACAGCCTTAACGAGGAAAAATTTGAAGTGAATATAAGTCCTGAAATCATGGAAAAAGCAAGAAGGCCGATCCTGAGAATGTTTGAATTGTCGAATTAGATACACAACTGAAAAATCAATTCAAAATACTAAAAAACAATCGATTATGCAAGAGTTATTTGGTAAGGGAAAAGTGCTGAATCTGGAAGATATGGTAGAATATTCATCCGGAGGAGTCATAAGCAAGCAGGTGTTGAAAAATCAGTCCGGAAATATCACCCTGTTCTCCTTTGATAAAGGGCAGGGCCTGACTGAACACACCGCACCATTTGATGCCATTGTACAGGTATTGGATGGCGAAGCACAAATCACTATCGGAGGAAATCCCAATTTTGTGCGAAAGGGCGATCTTTGGTGCAAAAGATGTAGAGCACAATGAAGCGCTTGTTCTTAAAGAACTCTTTAGCTGCTAACATTTTCATGATCTGGATTATCTTTATATTGTGGGCTTTATTCACAAAAAGCTGGAAGATAAGGATAATCCATATAATGTAATTCAACTTTACGATACTGTTTTAACGTTTTTTCTTTTGTTCCAGATCACCAACTGCTTTTCCCGCCATAAATAAGGTAAGGGATAAACCAGAAAGTGAATAAACCTGGTGTAAGGAATCATCCCGATTAGAACGAAGGCCGAAACGATGTGAATCTTCACCATAATCGGTAAGGTAGTAATCGCTGTGGCATCGGGGCTAAAAGCAAAGATCGACCTTAGATAAGGTGTCAGAACCATCGCAAACCATGAGGATCCCCACCTGAAAAAATATGCAATATATAATCCCGTTATAATTTGAACAACAAGTATCAGGTAAACAAACATGTCCATTTTGGTAGTTACCCTACGAATTCTCTTAACCTTTATACGCCTGATAATAAGAACAGTAAGGCCGACAATAGAAATAATCCCGAAGGCGAATGCGGTAACCTCCAGGATGTATAAACGAATAGGTTTCTCATTCCATGCCAGTATCGTCGATGGGACTAAGAAAGCAGTTAGATGTCCAAAAAACACTGCTATTATTCCCCAGTGGAATGGCCTGTTTCCGAAAGACAGCAGATTATTTTCCAGCAACTGACTGGAAAGGGCGGAGACCTGGAAGCCATGAAAACGGTACCTGTAAATGCTTCCAAAAATCAAGGAGATGAATGCCAGATAAGGCAATAAAATAAAAAAGAAGATTCCATTCATAAGGGTTTGTTTAAATGTTACATCTTACAATCAAATGGTACATGCATCCCGGCATGGGAGCCCTCGAAAAGATCTGTTTCTTTTCGCTCACTGAAATCAAACCTTTCGTAAGTCGAATCAGGATAATCTGTTTCCATAATCGTTACAAGTATTTCCAGTAACCCTTTGTATAAATTGGTTCCGTCGCCAAATTTTAGGATCATCTCGTGAATCGCAGGTATCAACATCGAATAAATAAGTTCTTCAGCCAGATCTGTATCCTGCAGTTTTGGTAACAGGGTTAGGATGTTTGGCAGATGGTCGGGCAACTCACTTCCGCAATCGTTGGAAACTTTTAGTTGTTCCTTCTTAATGTTTACCATAAATATTCCCCGCTTGTAATCTTCTCCGTATAAAACGTATCCAATATCAAGAAAACATGATGCCTGCACATCAAACGTCCTGATATAGTATTCCTGCTGAAAGGATATCGGTTTTTCTTTGATATGAATGGCAAATGAATCAAGCTTAAGGATCAGTTCAGGATTATACAGAGAAACAATATCTCTCCATTTTCCCATATAGGTTTTCAGATCATCCGAAGGATACCTGAAGAGTTCAGCAAGTAGCTTATAATGAGTTAAATTTTTCATATCACAATCCCCGTTCTGGTTTTTCGATAAATCCGAATCCTGTGTTTTCTTTTCTTGTTTCGGTTTGTTCAATCATTTCAATAGCTTCTTCACGGTGTGCGGGGGGTATAACAAATCTGTCGCGATGATGCGCCAGAGATGTTAACCTGTAAATAGCATCTGCTGTGTCAGGAGATAGATCCGAACCTTTGAGTTCCGCATCTGCCAATTCCCGGATGATGTCGCCTGTTGTAGCCGAACGCCTGTGTAGCCGTACAGCCATCAGTTTTTTTAGGATATTTTTAATTATTACGGTATCGCCTGCGCTGAAAAGGTTGGCCAAATATTTCATCGGGAGCCGCGCATTATCAACATTGTCCCAAAGAGAATTGCTTGTGGTATTGTAAATGCCGTTTTCCATACTTGCCATAGTAGGAAGCAAAGGCAAAACATAAAACAGGCTTGGGAGAGTCCTGAATTCCGGATGAAGTGGTAAAGCTAAGCCCCATTCCTTTACAAACTTCCATACCGGTGATTTTCTGGCAGCATCCATTGTGGAATCGGCAATGCCTGCCTTCTTCGCGTTTTCGATTACAACGGGATCATTAGGATCAAGATACAGATCAAGTTGATTTTTAATCAGGTCCTTTTCCTCACAGGAAGCAGCTTTTTCGATCTGGTCTGCATCATATAGCAATACTCCCAGGTATCTGATACGTCCAACACAAGAATGCATACATGCCGGGACCTGCCCTGTTTCGAGGCGTGGGTAACAAAGGATGCATTTCTCTGATTTTCCTGTATTCCAGTTAAAATAAACTTTTTTATAAGGACACGCTGTAACGCATAATCGCCATGCCCTGCATTTTTTCTGATTGATCAAAACAATCCCGTCCTCGCCCCGCTTATAAATGGCGCCTGAAGGACAAGCAGCAACACAAGCCGGATTTACACAATGATTGCAAATCCTTGGTAAATAGAACATAGCCATTCGTTCAAGTTGAAATAATGAATCCTTTTCTGCCTGGCTTAGATTTTTGAAATTCACATCATTTCTGGCATATAAAGGAGATCCTCCTAGATCATCGTCCCAGTTGGGACCCGACTTTGGGGTCATCTTCTCACCGGTAATAAGTGAAACAGGCTCAGCTGTCGGTTGATCATCACCTTCTGGTGCATCCAGCAGGTTGTTGTATTGATAAGTCCAAGGCTCATAATAATTGTCGATAACAGGTAAATTCGTATTATGGAACAGCACTTTCAAACCCCGAAATTTCCCTGCGCCCTTCAGTTTTACGGAGTCACCGCTTTTTTCCCATCCTCCTTTAAAAATATCCTGATCTTCCCATTTGCGCGGAAATCCGGTCCCTGGTTTTGTCTCCACATTGTTCCACCACATATATTCAGCTCCTTTTCTATCGGTCCAGATATTTTTGCAGGCGATTGAGCAGGTATGACAGCCAATACACTTGTCAAGGTGAAATACCATAGCGATTTGAGATCTAATATCCATCTTCTGAAGTGTTTAGGATTTAAAAAGTCACGTTATCTATTTTTTTGATCAAAGCGAATGTATCGCGGTTCACGCCCACCGGCCCCCAGTAATTCATTGCGAAAGTAAACTGCCCATATCCTCCAACCAACAAGTTGGGTTTAAGGTGTACCCTGGTCAGGCTGTTATGACTGCCCGCCCGCTTGTTGCCATTACGCGATGATTTTGGTACTGAATAGGTACGTTCGGGCGCATGGTAAATGATGCAAATCCCTGATGGTATGCGGGAACTTACACATGCCCGGGTACAATAATTGCCGTTATCATTAAATACCTCTACCCAGTCATTGTCTTTGATTTCGAGTTCCTCAGCATCTTTTTCGCTCAGCCAGCAGGGCTCCATACCCCTTGACAAGGTTAGCATTCGCAAAGTGTCGCCATAGGTAGAGTGAATATGCCATTTCCCATGCGGAGTAAGTACATTAAGCAGCCGGGCCTTTCCTTCAGCTATTGATTTACGCAGATCGCCATACAGCTCTGGTCGTGGAGACGGCTTATAGGTAGGCAGGTGTTCGCCGAATTGAATGTAGCCTTCGTGGTCGAGATAGAAATGCTGACGCCCCGTAAGCGTCCGCCAGGGTATCAGGTGCTCAATATTTAAGGTGAATGCGGAATAAGCCCTTCCGTTGGTCATCAGACCCGACCACAAAGGAGAATTCAACAGCCTGCGGGGTTGTGCCTGAAGATCGTTAAAATTGATACTTATATCATTGTTTACAGGTTTTATCTCACTCAGATCGACTCCCGCATTTTTTTCAGCGTCGGAGAAAGCCCGCCCGCTTATAATGCCGTTGGTAACCGACGAAAGAAGTAGTACGGCATTTATTGCCTCTGTGTCCTCTTTTATAGAGGGATATGTTTCATCACCTATTTGGGTTATATGACCTTTGTCCTGCAATAACTGATCATAAAAATCCCCACATGGAAAGGATATTCCATGAGCGCCAAGACCTTTCCGGACATTTTTCCCAAGACTGATGAATTTTTCGTAAATCAGGGTGTAGTCTCTTTCAACTGTAACAATATTATGCATGGATTTTCCGGGAACGGGATCGCATTCACCGGTGAACCAATCTTTGATTGATGGCTGCGAGATTTCTCCTTTTGTATCATGATTGATGGGTAAATTCACAATATCGAGTACAGTCCCGGGGAAGTGCTTTTTAGCAACTTCACTTGTTACCCTTGCAATTTCCCTGAATATTTCCCAGTCGCTTTTGGATTCCCAAACCGGGGGGATAGCTGGAGAGAGCGGATGTATAAATGAATGCATATCGGTACTGTTCAGATCGGCCTTTTCATACCATGATGCGGCAGGAAGTACAATATCGGAATATAAAGCCGATGTATCCATCCTGAAATTAAGATCAACCACAAGATCCATTTTACCTTCCGGGGCATTTTCCTTCCACTCGATTTCTTTTACAAACTCACGGGCTACCTCATCGGCAATTTCGTTATGATGGGTTCCAAGGTAGTGTTTCATAAAATATTCGTGTCCCTTGGCGCTGGATAATAGTGCGTTTCCTCTCCAGATGAACCACACACGTGGAAAATTCACTTCTTCATCAGGATTTGTGACAGAATATTTTAATGCTCCGGATTTCAATTGGTTAATCACATATTCCTGAATGCCCTTGTCATCTTTGGCGCCAGCCTCCCTGGCTTCAGTCGCAACGGTAAAATTATTTTTGTCATACTGCGGGAAAAAAGGCATCCAACCGTTTCTCACAGCCTTAACAATCATATCCGCTGAATGATGTGAAGAAAAATCATTCTTAGGCACAGTATTATAATCAGCCTGATTGCCATCGTATCGCCATTGGTCGGAATGTATATAATGCCATATCGGTGATTGTTGAAACCTGGCTGGGATATTCCAGTCTTTTCCAGACATAATTGACCCCCAAGAATCAAAAGGTGCAAGTTTCTCCTGTCCTACATAATGATTCATGCCGCCACCATTTACTCCAATGCAACCAGTCAGCATTAATGACATTGTAGCTGCCCGGTAAATTAAATTGCTATGGTACCAATGATTCACTCCTGCGCCAATAATAATCATGCACTTTCCTTTAGTAACCTCGGCGGTTGTGTACCATTCTCTGGCAAATTGCAATACAGTACCGGAACTTATACCGGTAAAGATCTCCTGCCATGCTGGTGTATATGCTGTATTAGCATCCTCATAAGATGAAGGATAATCACCCCCAAGATTTCTGTCAATTCCATACTGACCCATAATAAGGTCATAAATGGTAGTGTAGGCAATCCTGCCGGTTTTAGTCTCGGCATATTTTACAGGTACCCCACGTTTAGACTTCCGGTCCTGGGCGAATTCAGTGAACTCGACCTGTAGAATTTCATCTTTCCTGTCAATCAAGGAAAGCACAGGATTATAGCCCAAGCCTGTTTCACTATCGGTATATTTCAGGTTCCAGTCTCCTTTCTTTTCCTGCCACCTATGACCCGAACTACCGGATGGGCAAATAAATTCGCCGGTATCTTCATCAAGATTCAGGAATTTCCAGTCACCATTCTCAATTTTAGAGTATTTCTCCAAAATGTTAGCCCTTAACAATCTGCCCGGCACGTAATGGTCATCTTCAACTGCTATTTCAACCAGGTAGGGTGCGTCAGTATATTTCTTGGTGTATTCGATAAAATAGGAAACCTGCTTATCAACATGCGCTTCTTTCAAAATCAC
>Ga0351946_1028_pt1 | contig 18857 bp, 15 predicted proteins | sample BONcelT113001F15_FD_206832 | JGI IMG/M metagenome (GOLD analysis project Ga0351946, IMG submission 206832) | Enriched cells from coal bed in the Powder River Basin, Montana, United States - BONCAT cells T11 rep3 HSBNCT.T11.300.1.F15 ...
TCTTTCTACTCTTCCACGACATAGGTTGCTCGTCAGGCTCGGCACCCCCCGCTACCCACGCTTCACCCACACTCTTGTTGCTCTGGTGACTGAGCGCACGAGCACCCGTGGCGCTTTCCGTCCCCTAGTGCATTGGTTGGTACATATTCCGTCCCATAGGGCATTCGGGTTGGCTTAAGAATGGACAGCGACGTGACGCCAGACCGAACGCCCATTTCCATTAGCATCGACCCATCAGGCGTTGGGATTGAGTTTCTCGCCCTTCCCGAAATCATCATTCCTGTGTTCCAGACACCCACCACCAAGCGCGTCAATATACTCACGTTCGACTTGGTTCCAACGCGGCTTCAAACCGTGGACACGCATGGCGTGAAGCACCTGTTGGCGACGGATTGGGTTGTGCGTCAGCAGTCGGTAGTCCCACCGCTTGCTCAGGCACTGGAAGCCCATGTCCGCCATCACGCGGGACAGGCGCTGGTTGAGTACGCTAAGTACTGGAGCGGGTCGTGGGACTACTCGGGTCAGTATGCGGTAGAAATCGTCTTGGGCAGGCTTCCCGTGGGCGCTCACGATGTTGATAACCTCGGAAAGACCCTGATGGATGGTCTTCAGGGTGCGGGCGGGCTGTTCTCATCAGACGCGAAGGTTGAGGTCGTCAGGATTGAGCGCGGGGGCAGCGAGCGGCGCGGATACAGAGACGCGCATCACGGTGACATCGTGCCGACCATCATTCGTGTCTTCCCTACTGCCGCCTACCACGCGTTCAGCCAGCCAGATAACCAGTACGTAGCGGGCGTCGTCTTCCCGAGCAGGTGGGCGGATTACTCGCTGGCGAAGGAACGAGGGCTTCCCATCTTCCAGTCCGAGATGCAGGTGCGCAAGAAGGTCGCCAAGGCGATTGAGAAGCCCCGCAAGGCGTAGGAACAGAGTGCTTTGTTGCTTTCCTCATGTGCATCAGAAATGGGGCGACTCGTTCTGAGCAGTTCAGTGCCTGCAAAAGCCTCAAAGCGAAATCGCTTATGAAGTCCTCGCAAATTGCCCCACCCGCTGTCGGCGTAGGCTCACGCCGTTTTGACGCCTGCTCTATTGACTTGAGAGAACTCTGACGCCCAATTTGGCGGGGTCATCACCCTGACCGCCGCGATAATCCCCAGAACTGCCTCGCCCGAGAACTTGCGCCCGCTGTTTCCCGTGTAATGCTTAATCCAGGGCATCCTACATGAGGACGAACCGTGATGAGGCTAGACCCATACGACATAGAACCCCCGCCGCCGAGAGCCGTTCAGCAACCTGAGCGGCTCTCCCCCTTCGTGAACCCCACCAAGTACGACCGCACGAACGGCGTCACCATCGTCATGGACAAGCCCGTGGACATGTACATCAATGGCGTTCGATGGCTGCTGGATAGCGGGTTCTTCGTTCGCCGCGACCTAATCGGCGGTGTGAGTGTGCGTGGCGGCTTTCAGAACGAGACAACCAACGATGCTACCGACCGCCTGATGATGTTCAGGTACCTCTCGTCAGAGAAGGACATCGTTGCTATCGCCGAGGTCGTGCGACTTGACCAATACCGCCGCTGGGCAATCGCCGAGGATGGTGAGCGCTTCCCGAGTGATGCGTCTCTTGAGGCTTTGCTGCGCCTTGTTGGTGATGGTGCGGTGGCCTACGCGATTAGGCGTTACGACGGTAACATCGCGTACAAGGTGATGGATGCATGGGGTGTACTCGCAGCTATCTCGCCATGGAGTCAGCGGTGGCAGGATTGGCTCGAACAGCAATCCTAATCAAGCGCGTAATGAGGCATGACCTTCTTGCCGAAGTCCTTAGGTTGGTCGTTGTGGTGAGCATCCCTTGCCCCTTTATCAATACAGGTATACATGTCTCTCATGACCAAGAACAGCAGGTCAGAGGCTTGCTCTCCGAGGCGATTCAGCGAACTGTCAAGAGATGACGAGAGCCATTCGTCACACCCCACGGACTCAACACGTCGTGAACCGAAGTCAAAGAGAAGAAGCCCCGCGAGATTCGCAAGGGCTTCTTCGTGTCTGTGTTGGTTGGGTCTTACTCAGAGCCGAGGACAACTTCCGTTGTCTTCTCGCTGGCAAGAATGTTCCAGGTGATGCCGAAGCGAGAGAAGTCAGGAATACCAGCACACGACACCGTGTACTCGCCCACAGGGACACCTGTGAACGCCCAGTAACCTTCGTCGTCTGTGACCGTGGTGCTCACGACCAGACCAGTGTCCCTGTCCGTAAGCGTGACGGGTAAGTCGGCAAGCTCGATGTAGTAGTCATTGCTGTACTCTGCAAAGAACTCGTTGAGGTCGACCCATGCAGACCCGTATATATCTCCAGTCGTCTCTTGCCACGATGTCTCGTAGGACGAATAGCACCCGACCTCAAGGGGAATCTCATACAGGCTGACGCTGAACTCCTCATCCCACGAACTGACGACCCTGTACTGGTCGCCATCGTAGTCAAACTCAAAGGGGTAACTGGCGTTGACCTTCGTGGTGTAGTCGCCAACAGGAACGTCGTTGATAGACCAGTCGCCGTTGACATCGGTGGGCGCAGACGTGCCGAAGAGCGTGCCATCGCTCTTGTAGACGCTCACCGTGACACCCTGCACAGGCGCACAGCTAACATCTGCAACCATGACTTTCCCAGAGACGTTCACTTTGTCGGTGACTGAGGCAACACCGTACTTGGTTTGGTCAGTCCACGCATAGATACTCTGGTCTAGTACCGTCACGACGCTGAAGGCAGGCTCGTTTGACGTGAGCTGGTAGTGGACGCCCTGATAGACGTAGTCTGGGGTGGCAACGACTCCTGCGACGTAGTTGCCTACAGGAAGTCCACTGATACGCCAGTAGCCCTGTGCGTCCGTGACTGCGGTCTTGTCGCCAACACGCACCGTGACACCGCCCAGATAGATGTCGTCGCGAGCGTCGTCAGCCCGAGTGGCAGAACCCCTGACAGAACCCCACACGTCGTAACCCACCAGGAACTGAGTCCATCGTTCATTGCCAGGGTCGACGTAGACGTCCCATGTCGGATTCGGGTTCACAACTGGCGGCACCACAGGGGGAACCACAGGCGGCGTGACCACAGGCGGAACGACAACGACCACGAACGTACCGGTCGTAGAGGAAAGTCGGTAGTGCCCGCTCTTGTAGATGAAGTTGCTATTGGCGTTGATGACAGCGCGGTAGTTGCCCGCGGGAAGGTTGAACGACCACTTGCCGTTAGCATCAGTAACGCACTGTCCAACATAGTTCTGGGAACCGTCGTAGAGCTTGACAGTAGCGCCACTCACGGGCAGGAAATTCACGGGGTGTGAGACGCCCAAAGTACCGCTTGTGGCGGTTGTGTCGCTACTCGAACCAACGCTGTAACTACCCTGTGAGGCATTAAGCGCGAGGCTTAGAGTCGGGTACCGAACCTTGAACTTGGCAGATACGCTGGACTTCTTAGTAGAGTTGCCCGCGTACTTCACCTGATACCCGTAGCCCGTGCCCAGCGTGAACTTGAACTTGCCCTTGCTGTTGGTCTTGGTCTTCTTCAGATACGACCACTTACCTGACTTGTAGCGGTACACCTTCACATACGCGTACTTGAGCGGGTAACGCTTGCCGCCCTTGGCGTATGTCAGGGTTCCTGCGGCGCTGTAACTCACGGCACGATAGATGCCAGCAGTGGCGCTCGGAAGACCCTTGATGTAGGTCGTTTGCTTCGTCGCGGCGAAGGCAGGCGATGCCAGCGACAACGCCAGACCAATCACGAGAAGCAACACGACCGCACTACGACGAAGTACTTTCACAAGAACCCCCCTCTTTTGGGGACGAATCGTTATGCACAATCCGCCCCACAATGGCTGTAGCCCCACTGGTACAGTAGCAGAGCAAGCAGCTGGATAGAACAGGAAAGCCGCTGGTAGTGACGGGTGTCACACTGAGGAAGGGCAGCAACGAACTATCGGGCACACTGTTCTTCGTCATTGTGGTGGCATACGGGCAACGATGCCTTGCACCAGTCCGTCCCAATAATGAAGAGCGAGGCTAGGGTCTCGGGGCACGAAATCCAGCCTCATTGCCACCTCATTTGGGCACCTTCCTTGCAAGGAACCGCAGTCCGAGAGAAGAAGTCCCTGCATAAGAGAGGCTACTTCACGGTCAGGTACTTGTAGGCGCTTGTACTGGACGACATGTTCGTTGGTGCACCAGTCTGCCAGCGCACGCGATACCTGCCCTTTGAGGTCGGCTTCCACTTCGCGGTGAACTTGTGTCCTTCCCATGACTTGGTAGAGCTGACCGAAGCCTTCACGGTCTTATAGGGGTAGTACTTCTTAGTCACCGTGCTGCGCTTGTAGACCTTCAAGGATACCCACGTCTTCGGGTTCACGTAACCACGGAACGAACGTGTCTTCTGGCGATAAAGGGTGGATGAGCCGAAAGCGACGCTAGATACGTACGGACGTGGGCTAATGCGCACCCAACTGCTGGTCTTGCCCGCGTAGCCACCGTCGCCCGCGTAGTAGAAGCGATACCAGCGCTGCGTCGTGGGTGCGACATCGCGGTCAACCACGCCCTCGGTCGCAATGGTTTCCTTCGTCGTCCAGTTCACGGTATTGGTGGATTCTTGAAACTCAACGGCTGAAGCGAGCATCCGTGCATTGGCGTTGAACGACGGCGACAACGTGGCGTGCAACCGCGTCTTAGTCCCGAAGACAGGCGACTTGGAATAGCCCGAGGCGACGCCAGCAGCCCACTCAGTCTCGCCGCTGGGCATGCCTGCGCTACCCGACACCGACAACTGATAGGTGGACGTGTACCCACCTATCGAGAATACGCGCAAGTAGTAGACACCCGTGACGGCAGGCGTGTAGGGAAGCGTAAAGGAAGTGCCAAACATACCCTGCGAGTTCCCAGCTACCCACCCGCTCCCAAACAGGTCCGTGATTGCCGGCAGCCCTGGAGCGTAGAGGTTGGCAGCAATCGGGTTGCCTTGTGGGTGCGTGACAGTAAATGTGACCGGCTCGTTGAAGTTGAGCTGAACGGCGTAGACATCTGCGGGGTTGGTGGCATCATCAACCACGCCACTCGCACCGCCCATGCCCATTAGTTTGCCAGGGATATCGTGGTCGCGAGTGCTGGCGTAACTGGGGGCAACAGAAGCGAAGAACCCAGCACAGAACAGCATTACCATCCCGAAAAGAAGAACTGCTCGCGTGCCCAAAGTGCGTGGTCTCATCTAGTACGCCTCCCTTGTGGTTGCTGAACACGTAACGCGCAGAACGCCATCTCGTTCCCCTCTCAGTTGTACGACCGTGTGCTGCTATCCATTGCCTCATGCTTTCAGGGTTACGAGCACCCACGTACACGCTGTTGCACCTGCATCGCACCGAGCGCGTACATACCACCCCAGAAGTCCCCCGCACCTATCCCAGTCAGCGTTGAACCCTCCCCTTTGGTGAATGTCTACAGCCGCACGTCGTTGACCCTCACGCCCGCCTTCTTCATGGCAGCCATTACCTCGTCGGGCACGGGAAACTGGTCGTCCACCTGAACCGCGCCGTCTGGTGCTCCGAGACTCGAAACGACCCATTTTCCCGACTCATCACGGTATCCACATGCGGCGTAGACATCGCCAAGACCGTCAGGGTCGTGCCTGACCGATGCCCACCAGACGCCTGACTTGTCCTGCCCTTTCCACGTGACTTTCGAGCCTTTGCCAAACGCCTTCTTCAATTCCGCATCACTCGGCTTGACCTTCGCCTTGTCTGCGGCTGCGTTCTTCGCCGCAAGGTCAGCCTCAACTTGTGCCGTAGCGTAGTCTGCGAAGTTGTCCATCGAGACGATGACCCATCGCCCGTTCCGCTTCTCAACCGCGTAACGACCCGTCCATTCAGCCTCATCGGGTGCCCCACCGAGCATCGCCCACCCGAACTTGGTCTTGAAGGTAACAAGTACCGTGTCCGTACCCTCGACGGTGACAACTCGGCTCTTCGCGGCTAGCGGGACGAGTACGGCTTCGTCAAGAGCGTCATGTACTCGTTGGTCAATGGCTGTCAGTCGCGGCGACTCAATCTTCCCCTCGTAGTCCTCGGGGAAGTAGCGCGGCAACATCCAGTCATTGAACAAATCAGCATTGGACGCGCCTTTGAGTGACTCCACCACTTCCTGATGAGAGGGCGGAAACTGCTCGCCCGACTCGCCACCGTCCACGATGATGTAAAAAGGGTAGTCGCCCATAGCAACCGCGCTATCCAGCAGCGTAGGATTGAGCTTCAGGACGCGGCTGCGAATGTCCTCGCGGTAGCACGAGACCAATACGGAATTGAGGTCGATTGCGGAAGTCACCGCCGTCGCGTCTTCAGATGAGACGCTCTTGGGCTTCTCGGTGTCGTAGGGTAGAAGCGTGGCTGCCAAGTCATCCCACATCGCCTGAGCCTCTGCTTGCGTGATGGCAGGCTCAGAGGGTGGTGTTGGAACCTGTGAGGTTCCTACAGCGGTCTTGCCACAGCCCACCAGAGATGATGCGAGAAGCAAACACGCGCACACAAGTAATAGACGTCTCACAGGCAACCCGCCTCCTAGAAACTGTTGGCTGAACACGGTGTGATGTATCAGTTGCCGTATCGAAGAGCGAGGGCAACAAGACCCTGAGGACTGTACATGAACTGCCCGTTGCCGCTACCGTTACTGCCCCATTGAGACAGATAGTTTCCAGCGCTATCGAACTTCTGCACTCGGCAATTGACGACATCACTGACGTAGATGTTGTTGCTCGCATCAAGCGAAACCTGGCAAGCCGTGGCGAACTGCCCGTTGCCGCTACCCGCTGAGCCGAACTGCGAGAGATACGTCCCCGTGGTATCAAAGGACTGCACGCGGTGGTTGGCGTAGTCGACTACATATACGACGTTCGCAGGACTGATGGCGATTCCCCAGCCTGCGCCATACATACCGTGCCCAAACTGACCGTCGCCACTACCCCGGCTGCCCCACTTGGTCAGGAAGTTCCCGTCGCTATCGAACTTCTGCACTCGGGCGTTGCCGCTGTCAACGATGTAGACGTTGCCTGTGGCGTCCACAGAGACTTGACTCGCGGAACTGAACTGACCATTGCCTGAACCCGACTGACCCCACTGAGTCAGATACTGACCATCGCTGCTGAACTTCTGGACGCGGTTGTTGTACATATCGACTACGTAGACCGCAGTACCTGACGTGTCCACGGCGATGCCCTCAGGGTTGTCCAGCATGCCGTCCAGACGACCGAACGAACCAATCTGACGGATGAACTTGCCCGCACTGTCGAACTTCTGGATGCGGTCGTTTCCAGAGTCGGTGACGTAGAGGTTCCCGACAGCATCCTTGGCGATACTGTAAGGCTGTTTGAACTGACCCTTGCCACTACCAGTCATCCCGAACTTGAATAGGAACTTGCCGTCGCGGTTGAACACTTGGACGCGATTGTTGTAGGTGTCAACCGCGTAAACTGTGTTCTTGGGGTCAGGCTTGTAAATCCTGAACTTGGCAGACACGCTCGACTTCTTGGTAGAGTTGCCCGCGTACTTCACCTGATACCCATACCCAGCGCCAAGCGTGAACTTGAACTGACCCTTGCTGTTGGTCTTGATTCTCTTCAGATACGACCACTTGCCTGACTTGTAGCGGTAGACCTTCACATACGCGTACTTGAGCGGATAGCGCTTACCGCTCTGAGCGTATGTCAGGGTTCCAGCAGCGCTGTAACTCACGGCACGATAGACACGAGCCGTTGCGCTCGGCAGACCCTTGACATAGGTTGTTCGCTTCGTCGCGGCGAAGGCAGGTGACGCCAGCGCCAACGCAACAAGAACCGTGAGAAGAAGTACGACAACGGTGCGACGAAGCACTCTCACTAGAACCCCCTCTTCCGTGGAGCGAACAACTGCACGCAGACCGCCCCACAACGGATGAAACCCCTGCGTCACACTAGCAGAACGATGGCTGGATAGAACAGGAAAGTCCCTGGTAGTGATGGGCGTCACACTTCGCCGTTACAGACGCGAACCATCGGACAAGGCTCCCCGTTCTCGTTCCCGTGGCACATCGGCGATGACGCTTTGCACCAATCTGTGCCAGCGATAAACAGGGCGTCGAGCGTGGCGGGGCACACGAAGTCCAGCCGAATAGCCACATCATTGATGACCTTCACGGGTGCGTCTTCGGGGAACAGCCCTAGCCTAGCCCCGACCCTTCTGACGTGCCTGTCGTCGCTCGGCATCAGGCTCTGTAGCGAGTCGAATAGTCGAACTCCATTCGTGAGAATCAGCACCCTGAGAAGCAACGTCGAGGTCTTGTTTCCATAGCCCTTGAACTCGCAGATACGCTTGAGCAACTCACTGCCTGTGACGTCCCGAGCGCCTTCGCTAGCCCAGAGATTCCGAACATCACCAGAGAGTTCGTCGCGCACCTTCGTCATCGCTTCGCAACAGAATTTCGCTTGATAACGATGTCGGTGCAGGGCTGGCTTCTGGAACATCGCCGCTTCGACCTCTTCAACCGAGAGTTCGGTAAACATCGACAGCGTGTCTCGATATCCCGTGCGGGACTTCATCTCTGCAACCAAGCCCATCGCCTGAGTCCATGACACCTGCCTGTTCACCAAGATTGAGATGAACAAGGCGTTGGCGGACTCACGCGTGAGAGGAACCCGCTCGTGTTCTGGTCGCGCCATGCAGCCGAAGAACAATTTGGCACATACCCGATGAATGAACTCTTCGCGGGGCGTAAGCATCAGACCAGCCCTGAGCAGAGAGCCGCACACGCGCTATTCGCAGGGCACAAGTTGCAACTGCCTTCGTTGTCTTCCATGAGAACGCTGCTCGGACACCCGAGGCGATACCCCCACCATTCAAGCGCCAAGAATGCCTCGGGCTGCATGCCTTCAAGCACATCTCTCGCACGCCCTCGGATGACCTCGTATCCCCCGACTATCCCGTCAGTCCAATCGACGCCTTCAATACCGAGGCGACACATGCAAGACGCGGCACCGCCAGTAGGTAGGGGTCTCAAATCAGGGCGACCAAGGACTTCAAAGACGAAGAGTGGCGAAATGGGGTCGAAAGTAATCGTCTCGACGAGTTTGCGAATGCGCTCGGTGTCCATGTCACGCACTCTGCGAAGGTCATAATCCACCGTCCCCGCCATACGGACGACCCTGCGAATGATGTTGGCACACTCACGAGTGCGTCGGTCGGGAACCGCTGGCAGCGTGACCCAGATGGCTTGGGAAAGGACGCCTCGGTCAATGCTTCGGGTGTCGGCAATGCTTGCCAGCCCTAGAAAATCCGCCAGACCATTCACGGCGTGAAGAACTCCCTGAACGACGCCACACCACTGGCTGTATTCGCCCGCCAAACAGATGGCGAGGACGAGAGACAAAAGTCCCTGAGGGTCGTCTTCAGTTACGTTCGGAAGGATACCTTCGGAGGAGGGGCGGATGCTCTTGTAGGCACCGAGCAGAAGTTCGAGCGCATCATTCACGCGAACGTCCGTGATGGCATTCCCCTGTCAACGACGAACCAGGACAGTAGCGTCAATACCGTCCTTCAGCAAGTGGGTGAACAATCAGCCTCACCATCGGCGACTAAGAGGAAGGCAGAGTCCATGAAGTTCGCTCAGAACTCTGGTGAATATGGTGGGTTGGGTGGCGAGTGAAGACCTCGCCCCGAATCAAACACAGATGGCTCAATACACGGACAAAGTGACCCGCGAAAACTGGTGTAGACACCCGTTGTACCCTCGGGTCTAGAAAGCGCCTCTGAACTGGGCAATTGGGTGTAGACACCCTCGGAAATGCCCTGGTACGAGCCGATTGTCCTCGGAAATGGGCTTTGTAGATGGGTGTAGACACGCGACTATCGCCCCGTCCCAACGCCCGCGTTATCGCTTTGTCCAGTTGCCCTCGTCATCGTAGTACGGACTTCCATCCAATCCAGACGCCTGCCAGATGGCATCAAACGCAGGTCTAAGCAATCTGTCCACGGGTTCCTCAAGCGTGTCAGAAGTGACGGTTGGGACTATCAGAGTGTCCTTATCAATCGGGTCAGGTGCATACGTGTATCGCTGTGGTCGAGCCATCCCCACCCCTTTGACACGCAGTAGTGACAATCCGATGTACACAGGCGGCGACACATTGAGTCCAGCAAGCAGACCCAGAACGTCTGCAACCGAATCGATGAACTTCTCTTCTTGCCACTGCGAGGGCAGAACACGGACACCGTGCTGCTCTTGGTCACGAAGAATATCTCCACGGGTGCTGGCTACCTCAATAACACCCGACCGATAAACCTGAGCGTAGCCACGGGTATCGTCGCTCTGTACGCCCGAATGGAATAGGAAACCATCGGCATTCAGCCGTCCAGCCCCCGCGTAGCCACCCACCATATGCAATGGTTGCCTGCGTATGATGCCCGTCACTGGGACTGCCGCATCGTCCGCGAATGACGAGAGCGGGATGGCGTGAACCACAAAGACGGGGCACGCGCCCAGTAACTCAATCGGTGTCTCTCCCGCGAGTATCTGCATTGTTCGGTGACGACGGAACTCATCAATCCTCTGGGGAACTTCCTTGGCTTCCACGAACGAGTGCCGCATTTCCCCAATGTCCATGAGTTGGTTGCCACGGTCGTGGCGTATGTAGAAGTCCCTCGTGCCCTTGTAGGTGACGCGATGGGGTGCGAATAGGCTTTTGGGAACGTAGACAAGCATCACCTTCGCGTTATCGTCGAACCCGTCGATGAAGCCAACGCGGTGCCCGATGACGCGCGGCTCAATGCTCTGGTTGATGCGCTGTTGCCAATCTAGGATTGCCTTGTCCTCATTGACCTCACCAACGCCACAAACAGACGCGGGAACACCTGTCTTGTTGCCGTCGTCATCGCGTTCCTCATCAACACCGTAAACGAGGAAGCCACCCGCACTATTCGTCAATGCACAGACATCATTGAGGAACGAGCGGACGCCCTTCTCGCCGTCCTGCGGCAGGGCTTGCTTGTAGTCGAGCCGTCTGTGCTCAGCGACATCAGGAATGAGCGCGAGGATATCCTCGTGGGTTAGTTGCTCGAGGGGCTTGCCATCCAAGGACATAAGCCTGCTGCCTCCTACTCGGAATCCTTGCTGCCTGAGGGTGGATTGGACGTATCAATCCCGCCCTTTCCTGTGCCTGGCTTGTAGACGCCTGCCTTCTTACCTTCGTCCAGTTTGAAGTTGTTTCCTCGACGCTCAGTTCCCCCCGTCTTCTTGATGGGCTTGCCAGAGCCACCTGTCGATTTTGGGTCACTCATGGTTCCAACTCCTCGCTACTCGTAGAACTCCAGCGACTCAACTTCACTCATGTTGAAGAGGACACCCTTGCTCCTGGGGATGGCCTTCAGGGGCTTGCCGTCCTCTCCCATTTCCCAAGCCTCGTTCAACAGCAGTTGCTGAAGTGTCGGATATGTAGACGCGGCGGCATCTTCTGTTGTGTAGAGTCCGCCGACTGTCTTGCCGCTCTTCATGTGAGCGACGACCCACACTTCAGGCTTGCGACTGAACAGGTCGTCCCACGGGGTTGGTTGAGCAGAACGTGGAAAGGCCCCGAGATTACAGAGAAGAAGGTACAGAAGCGGCCACACAATCGGGGCGATGAGCATCACCACATAGACGACGCCGCCGAAAACCCAGGGGTTGCTCAACCAGCCCTCGGTCTGGAACCAGTAGAGGAACGGGAGAAAGACAGCAAAGTTCAGAACGCTGTAAGCCACTGCGTCATAGAAGGACTTGCTGAAGTCGGGGCGCTCGGAGGCTACCGCAATCCCGTAGACCTTCACCGAGATGAAGCCTGGAATGAAGAGCGCCGAGAACCACAACACCGCCGTAAATGAAAAGAGCTTCTCCACCGTCCGACCCCCTGCCGGTAGTTCCTGTGAGCTACGCTAGCACTCGCTGTTGACGCCGTCTGCGCCTGGCACTGCTACCTGCAACTTCGCGTAGACCTCGCTGAACTGAGCGAGCGCTGCCTCTAGGTTCTCAACAATCTCAGCAGCGATGATGGCTGGCTCGGGAAGGTTCTCCATGTTCTCAAGCGACTCGTCCTTCAACCAGAACAGGTCGAGGTTGACCTTGTCCCGAGCGATGAGTTCCTCGTAGGCGAACTTCTTGAAGCGCTCAGTCTCAGTGCGCTCATGCCGATTGTCAGCGTTGTAGCACTCGATGAAGTCGGCAAGGTCGCCATAGCCGAGCGACTTGGTCTTGAGGGTGAAGTGCTGGTTGGTTCTGAGGTCGTAGTACCAAACCTCTTTCGTCCACGGCTTCTCTTGCGGCAGTTTGCGGTCGAAGAACAGCACGTTCGCCTTCACGCCCGACGCGTAGAAGATGCCAGTCGGAAGGCGGAGGATTGTGTGAAGGTCGCCTTCCTTGAGCAGTTTCGTGCGAACGACCTCACCTGCGCCGCCCTCGAACAACACGTTGTCAGGAACGACGACTGCTGCTCGCCCATTGACCTTCAGGATTGACCAGACGTGTTGCACGAAGTTCAGTTGCTTGTTACTCGTCGTCACCCAGAAGTCATCACGGCTGTACTCAAGTGAGTCCTTCTCAGCCTCACCGTCGCCGTTGATGACCGTGACCGAGGACTTGCGACCGAATGGCGGGTTGGTCAGAACAACATCGAATCGCTTGCCTGGGTGTGCGGCGAGCGCATCGGCAACAGCAATCGGTGAGTCATCGGCACCAATACCGTGCAGGTACATGTTCATGACCGCCAACCGAGCGGTCGCGTCCACCAACTCAGTTCCGAAAAGCGTGTCCTTGCGAAGCGTCTGCTTCTGGTCTTTGTCGAGTTGCTGGTGCTGCGCTATGTAGTCGTACGTTGCGAGCAGGAACCCACCAGTACCACAGGCGGGGTCGTCAATCTTCTCGCCAATCTTCGGACGCATGACTTCCACCATCGCCTTGATGATGTGGCGAGGCGTGAAGTACTGCCCCGCCCCGCTCTTCACGTCCTGAGCGTTCCTCTCAAGCAGCCCCTCGTAGATGTCACCCTTGAGGTCGACATCCATGCCTGACCACGTTTCGTTGGCAATGAGGTCAACGAGCCGCTTCAACTTCGCAGGGTCTTGAATCTTGTTCTGTGCCTTGCGGAAGATGACGCCCAACGTCCCGCGTTCCTTGCCGAGCGTCTCAAGCGTGTGGCGATACTGGATTTCCAGTTCGTCGCCTTTGAGAGTCGGTTTGGACAGGTCGCCCCAGCGGTAGCCCTCGGGAATGTGCGACGGTCGGTTGAACGGCGGCTTCGCCTGCTCGTCGTCCATCTTCAGAAACAGCAGGAAGGTCAACTGCTCAACGTAGTCACCGTAGGAAACACCGTCGTCACGAAGGACGGTGCAGAAGTTCCAGAGTTTCTGAACGATTGCTGCTGACTGTGCCGCCATGCGGTTGTGCCTCCGTGCTATACGAGTTGACCGCTGAAAGCGGCTGCAAGAATGGACTGACGAAGCGAAACAGCACCACGTGCAGCCGCCGTCGCATAAGTAGCGAGCGCGGCGAGACGAGAAACTTCCTCGTCAATCAGGTCAACGATGCGGTCTTGAGTGCGCCTGTCCGCCACGGGTAGAGGAAGGGACTTCACCTTGCTCTTGCTGAGGGTGTAGAGACCGCTTGTGGTGCTAGCCCGCTCAACCACGGCGGTGCGCCCTCGTGCGGACATTAGCCAGTAAAGAGCGAAGCGAGGGTTCACGGTTTCGTTGAACCTGACGCGGATAATGTGGTTCTGGTGGACAACTGACGGGATAGAGCCATCCCAGACCGCCACCCGCCCGATTTGGTCTCGACTGCCGTTTCCCTCAACGACGAGCAGGTCGCCTTTCTCCAAAGACTTCTGCCGCGCCTCAACTTCCGTTACGGCAATCTCCTTGATTTCGTCGAGTACAAGCTCGTTCTCTTGCACATTTGCGACTCGCAGGTAGGGCAGCAGCAGGGGTAGGTCTTTGCGCTTTGCGTCGTTCTTCGTCAAACCCGCCTCGACATCAGACAGGGTCTTGTCGCCCACCGTCGCCCATCTCCAGCCGACAGGAATGCCCGCTGCTGGGTCTGGGACTTCATGGGTCAGCAGCCCCGAGAATGCCGCGTCCAAGAGAGAGGCATGTGCCGCAGGCAGCGCTGCAACCACGTCCTCAACTGACTGCTGCCCAGCGTCAATGTCGCTGAACAACTCGTCAATCTTGGCGACAATGCTCTCTTGCTCCTCAATGGGCGGCTTCGGCAACGGGATTTCGTTCACACTGCGCGAAGAAAGGTGCTTGACCGTCACCGACGAGGTCTCGGCGTGGATAGCGTTCAAGAAGCCCTGCAAGACCAACTCCAGGAATCGCTCGTTGTAGTCGGACGCTGTCACAACCACGCGGCAGACCCGCTGGTTGAGCAGCGCATCCGCCCCTCCCCATCGTGCTACTCGGAAGTCGCCATCCATCCCGATTAGTAGGTCACCTCGGTGAACCACGAATTCGTTGTCGTAGTCACCCTGGTAGAACGTGTGGGTGCCCTTCTTGCCCACGTCCCGAATGCGAATGAGTGGCTTCCCCTTGCCGAGGGCATTGAAGCTCGCGGACTTGAATGGGAATCCGTTTTGAACCCTGGCGATTGCGCTCAGAGGAACACGCGCCCACTCCGACTTGAACTGGAGCAGCGCGTTCGTGGACGTTCGGACAATCTCTTCAACCGACACGCCGAGTGTCACCCCGCAAGCACCTCACTCAGTTCTTCCAGGAGGCTGTCAAAGTCGTCGCCAAACGCCTTGTGCGCCGCCCACAATCCACCGTGCTGGTTGAACGGAACCTCATCGAAGTCCTCGGCAGACACCGAGAGCGATGTAGCAACGTGGTCTCTAATCATCGTTAGCCATTCCAGTTGTTCGGGCGTGAACTGCGTCCCGTGAGCCTGCTGCTCTTGAAGCCAATTGTCGAACTTCGCTCTGACATCTGCCTCAAACGGAACCAAGTCCTCGCTCTCGCCAATGGCAACCCGAACAAGGTTCACCAAATCAGCAAGGGTCTTCTCGGGGCGTGAGTCCTTCACACGTCCCTTCTCAAGCCGCTCGTATGCGTTCCATACCTTCGCAGGCGTAAGCGAGTACGGGGGCGTCTGGATTGCGTCGGCGAGCCTCCTCACTTGCTCGAAGGTCAGGTGCCTGTCGCCATACGGACGTGAGTAGATGATTTCAAGCGCATCGATGTCGTTCTTGTGCTCTTCGATGAAACGCCCGAAGGTCTCCCACGTCTGCTTCGCCCGCTCAGTCGCTTGCGGGTCGAAGCCCGTCTCAATGACCTCATCGAGCGTGTAGATGTCGATGGTCTGTTCGTTGCGCTGCTTGACCTCGATAAGCCGATTACGGAACTCGGCACCGTTGAACGGCAGCGTTGCTTCCTCGAACATCTGACGGTCGACCTGCGCCCTCTGTGTATCGGTCGGCTCAGCACCGCCAGCGACCTCTCGCGCACGCTGCTCACGCACGTCAGGGTCGAGTGAAGTGAACATGTCGTTGGCGATGACTGAGAGCGTCTTGCCCCCCGCAAGTTCTGCAAGGTCTGCTCGTGTTCCGTCGTCCAAATCGTTGTTCAGAACCGCGATGCGACCTGCCAAAGAAGAAACGATGTTCTCATCGATTTCGCCTCTGGCGACCATCTGGACGAGCGACTGGAAACTGATGGTGCGCTTGCGTTCAATCGGAGTCGTCGGCTCAACGAACTCACTTTCGGTGACGCCGACCGCGTCGACAATGATGAAGCGGTCTTTGCGCGTCGCGTCAGGCGTGACGCCCTTGAGTTCTTCAGGGTCAATCGTCCGAGTGCCACGACCCTTCATCTGCTCGAAGTAGATGCGGCTGCGTATGTCCCGCATGAACAGCAAGACCTCCACAGGCTTGATGTCAGTGCCGGTGGCAACCATGTCCACGGTCACGGCGATACGCGGGTTGAACGAGTTGCGGAATGCCTGTATCAAGTCCTCGGGCTTCTCACCTTGAACCTTGTAAGTAATCTTCTTGGCGAAGTCGTCGCCCTTGCCGAACTCTTCTCTGATGATGCGAACAACATCTTCGGCGTGGCTGTCGTCCTTGGCGAATACGAGCGTCTTGGGAACCTCAGTGCGGTTCGGGAACAGGTCAGTTCCAAGGGCATCTCGGTAGGCGCGGACGATTGTGCGTATCTGGTCTTCCGCCACCACGCTTCTGTCGAGAGCCGAACCGTCGTAGGCGAACTCCTCGTCAAGCAGTTCCCACCTGATTTCGCGGGTCTGCTTGTCGCGTTTGTCTACCTCGTATCCTGCATCAATCGTGCTGCCACCCTGCGTGACCTTCGTCTTGATGCGGTAGACCTCGAATGGAACGTTCACGCCATCTGCGACTGCCCGTTCGTGTCCGTATTCCATGACGAGGTTTCGCCTGAAGAACCCGATAGTCTGCTTGGACGGAGTAGCGGTCAGCCCGACCAAGAACGCGTCGAAGTACTCCAGCACCTGACGCCATTCCTTGTAGATACTGCGGTGGCACTCGTCGGTAAAGATGGCGTCGAAGAACTCAATAGGAATGGCAGGGCTGTAGCCCACCCTGCGTTCAACACCATCGTTCTGCTCGAAGTCCGAAACCTCGTCCAGTTCCTCATCGTAATCAGGCTGCCCCATGAGCATCGAGTACAGGCGCTGGATAGTGGTGATGACGACAGCAGCAGCGGGGTCGAGGTTGTTATGGGTCAGGTGCTGCACGATGTAGAGTTCGCCGAACTTGCGCCCGTCATCTGGTGTCACGAACTGAGTGAACTCCTTGTGCGCCTGCCTGCCCAAGTTGTTGCGGTCGACCAGAAACAGCACACGACGGGCTTTGGCGAACTTCAGAAGACGGTATGCCTCGGAAATGGCGAACACCGTCTTGCCGCTTCCCATCGTCATCTGCACGAGGGCACGCTCTCGGCAGTCAGCGAACGACCGCTCAAGGTTACCTAGTGCCTCTACCTGAACGGGTCGCAGCCCCGCTTCGGCAATCGGAGGCATCTGCTTCAGGCGGTTTCGAAATGTGGACGCGTCTTCGTCGAGCCAATCTCGCATCGTCTCTGGCTTGTGGAACGCGAAGGTACGTCGTGAGCGAGCATCTGTGTCACGGGTGTCCTTGAAGAACGTCTCGACACCTGTGGACTCATACAGGAAGGGTGGCGGCTCATGTGCCTTGGGTGCGGTGGGCGAAAGGTTGGCTACGTACCGTGCAGCCTGTTCCTCGACGTGCGAGAGCGTGTCGCCCCTCTTCTTTGCTTCCACGACACCCGCAATGCCACCACCGACATAGAGCATGTAGTCAGGGTCGGGACAGCCCGTACGGTCGCGAACGGCAACGCCGAGGGAAGCGGTGCGGTCGATGTTCCTGTAATCCTGAACAACCCACCCTGCCGCTTTGAGCAATCGGTCTATCTCTTGTCGTGCCTGTTCTTCTGGGTTCACGACAGCCCCTCGGCATTACGCACGAGACTCATCTCCGATGTTCACAGTCCCCCCAGTTGGGAAGCAAGAGCCTCCCGTCGGCTCATGGTATCGATTGCCTGGTGTGCTGTACACAACGACGGCAGGCTACAGGGTTGGCAAATCAGCACGAGCGTGACAACGAGAAGACCAGAGACCCTCGGTAATCGTCGGGGGTCTCTATGCATACTCTAAGGTCTTGACAAGCGTGAATACCAAAGATATACTGGATATTCATTGCGTTTCTAGTGATTCTTCTGTATCATGGGTCGCGAAAGCGCACCCGCTGTCCGTACACGTCGTCATTGCGCGAAGGGGGTGATGGATGGAACGAGAAGAGAATGGAGTACGAGCAACGCACCACCGCTCGACCTAAGTACGTCAGCATCAAGAAAGCCGCCCTCTACTTCGGGTGCTCTGAGGACGCGATACGCGACCTCTACCGCGAAGACCCCCACACCTACAAGGGGGTCAAATACATCGGCGGTTACTGCTGCTGTCTTGAAGACATCGAGAAGTACGGGGACACGGAACGCGTCAGACGCAACACTCGCCCTTCCCTTGAGTCAGAGACCCTGGATACACTGCCTGGCGCGTCCGAGACGCCCCGTATCCAGAAGTCATGGTGAGTGCGACATGCCGAAACAGAAGAAGTCGCCTGTCCCCCACCTCCTCTCAGACGCTGAACTCGCCCGCTACCCCAAGTTGACCCTGAGATTGAAGTCGCTAAAGAGCGGCGAGCAATCCGTCGAGGTCATGTACCGTCACCCGTTCAACGGAAAGACGTGCAGCCGTTCGGTGCCAGCAACGAAGGACGCACTACTGAATGCCTTGGCTGAACTATCGGGCATCGTGTCAACCAAGCGTCCTGAGCGCGTCAGAGACCCAGAGACGCCCTTCCACGTGGTTGCACAGGAATGGTTTGATTGGGCGGCTGAGAATGGCTACGAACGCACGGTGAACGGCGTAACTGTGCGGCTACCCTACTCACCCTCCACTTTGGACAACAAACTCACCTTTTACAACGCACACGTGCTCAAGCCTCTCGGCACGAAGGCGGTCGGCGACATCACGACCGAGAAGTTGACGCTCTTGCTGGAAGGTTTGGGCAACGACATCGGTGCCCACGCGGTGCAGAAGACGGACAGGCTGCTACGGCACATCTTTCCGTGGGCTGTAGACGCGGGCTTCATCATCGTTGACCCCACTGCGAACATGAAACCACGCAAAGCCAGTAGCCCAGTGCGCAAGGACGACTACTTCACCGTCCAGCAAGTAGAGCGACTGCTGGACGTAAGCACGCTTGAGAAGTTGGCGAAGCCCAACT
>Ga0351946_1030_pt1 | contig 18757 bp, 17 predicted proteins | sample BONcelT113001F15_FD_206832 | JGI IMG/M metagenome (GOLD analysis project Ga0351946, IMG submission 206832) | Enriched cells from coal bed in the Powder River Basin, Montana, United States - BONCAT cells T11 rep3 HSBNCT.T11.300.1.F15 ...
AGACAACAAGAATAAGAATTCTTTTTTTGTTAAACATAAATGATCCTTTTCGTTCGAACGTGAGACTTTTGATTTGTTAAATTTCTGTCATTTTTGACATCCCCTATAATAATCCTGATTATACATACTTAAACGTTGAGTTTTTCAAAAGGGGACAATTTAATCAGACGCGTAATAATTAAGTTTAACGTGCGACTTTATTAAATTCATGTAGAATTAAACCATTAACCTGGAAGGATTTATCAATGGAAAACTTATGGTCTCCCTGGCGCATGAAGTATGTGACCGACAATGAAAAACCCGGCGAGTGCATCTTTTGCAGCTACCCAAAGATGGATGACAGCATCGAAAACCTGATCGTGCACCGCGGAGAATCGGCGTATGTGATTCTCAACCGCTACCCTTACACCTCTGGTCACGCCATGGTGGTGCCTTACCTGCACGTAGCCTCCATTGAAGAACTGACGCCTGAAGTGCGAGCAGAAATCATGGAAATGGTCAACGAGACGCTGGGCGTGCTGCGCAGGGTCTACCAGCCTGAGGGGTTCAATGTGGGCATCAACATGGGGTCTGCGGCAGGGGCGGGGATTGCCGAGCACGCGCACGTGCACATCGTGCCGCGCTGGGCGGGCGACACTAATTTCATGTCCACCACGGGTGAGACGCGCGTCATCCCCGAGGACTTGCGGGTGACCTATGAGCGCATATCCGCGGCGTGGGAAAAATAAATATATAAATCTAAGAGGGGTATTAATGGCTAAAAGAGGATTTTTTATTGGTAACATTCCAGCTTTCTTGAGAGATAAAAAGAAACAAGAGGGTTGGGCTCTTTGTATTGGAGCTGGAACTTCTTTACCGATGTTTCCTGATTGGAACACATTAGTTGAAAGATTAATAGCTCTTGATATAGGAACGAGTAAAGCTCATGATATTGCAAAGAATCTATTACAGACATTTTCACCAGATTCATTAATTCAAGCTGCGCACGATCGCTTAAATTTTAGTGAAGAGGTTTTTTTTGATACATTATCAAATGAACTCTATAGTGATTTGAAAAATAACCTTACCATTCAAGAATGGGATTTATTTACTGAAATGGTATCTGCAAAAATTGGTGATTATCCTCTTGATCAATGGGCTTCTTACTTAAGTTTAATTCAAATTAAATATCCAACACTTAGCGCATTACAAATTGCCGATGTGATTTCCGAAACTTGTGGTTCTCCATTTGTACCAACAGCAATAATGTCGTTTAATGCTGAACCGTTATTACCTTCCTTAATAAACGCATATATTATTACAAAACAAGCTAATCAAGACCCTCCGATCGAGAATTATAGAACAAAAGTTGACCTTATTACGCACAGTATTTCGAATCGAAAATCTTATCGAATACCTTATTATTTTATTCATGGTTTATTGCCAGTACCTAGTAGGTTAAAAAAGCAAAGGATTATTGAAGCTGTTGATAAATTAATTTTTTCAGAATCTGAATATCTTCAATTGGCAAACACAACGTTTTCATGGCAATCAACGATATTTCTAGAAATATCTTCCACGCAACCAGTTGTATTTATTGGTGTATCTTTAGCAGACCCTAATATGAGGCGTTGGCTTTCTTGGATACATGAAAATAGGATGAAGGAACTTAAATCTCGATATTTAATTAATGGACCATCAACATCGCATTATTGGGTTACAAAACACCCAGGAACAGCTAATGAAAGAGAATGGATTGAATCATCAGTAGAACACTTAGGTGTTCGAATAATTTGGATAAATGAATGGAGTGAGGTTGGCCAGGTTCTTCGAGCAATTTTAGGTTTATAACATAAAATAGAAGATAGAAAAATGAAGTATGACTGGTTTGATATGTCCTTAGAAGGTCCAGAAAAATGGAAAAAGATAAGTCCACCAAATGAGTTTTGCATTTATAGTAATAATGAAATTCATCATATTTTGTCTAGAGTTCTTCCTGATGCATTAATAAATAATTACGACAGTACCTTTATTGTCGATTCTGCAACTCAAGATGGTACGTTCTATTAAATGACTAACGGAAATCGCGTAGATGTATGTGGAAGCGCAGTAGATCAGACTCTATTTGGATTAGTATTTATCGATAGCAACAACGCAGGTAGTTCTTGTTTAATCCAACATGGAAATTGGGAAGGTCTAACAATTCGGCCACCTAAAGATTGATAGTCAAAATGAAACTTTTGGAAAATTGGGCTTAAAGTTATTAGATCAAATAAAATTGTCCACTGTAAAAAGGTTAAGACATAATAAGTTTAAAGTAAACTATAGAGTTTATTACTGGTTTGGATCGGCAGTAATTAAAAAACTTGAATGGAAATAGATAATTAGGAGATTCTTATGACCGTTTACCTCTATCTACTTAACACCCTCGCCGATTGGGAAATCGGTTACCTGACTGCGGAACTTTTCAGCAAGCGTTACTTCGCGGATAAATCCATGGCCTGTGAGTTGGTCAAAGTTGCAGATACGCTGGACCCGATCACGACCATGGGCGGCATGATGCTCACGCCAGACCAACGCCTGGATTCGATGCAATTCAAAGAGGGTGACCTGTTGGTGCTGCCCGGCGGCGACCTGTGGATGGCCCCTGAAACCGACGCCGTCCTCGCCAGAGCCAAAGACTTAATTGACAAGGGGTTCAATGTGGCTGCGATTTGCGGTGCTACGATGGGGCTGGCTCGTGTCGGCGCTCTGGACGCCAAAAATCACACCAGCAATGACCTGGGCTATTTGAAAATAGTTTGCCCGACTTACATGGGTGAAGCCAATTACATTGATGAACCAGCGGTGAGTGATGGCAACCTGGTCACGGCCACGGGTCTGGCTCCGCTTGAATTCGCGCATGAAGTATTGAAGCTGCTCAAGGTTTTTAAACCCGAAACACTTGACGCCTGGTATTCGTTAAATTCCACCAAACAGCCCAGGTATTTTCATGAATTAATGAATTCATTGAGCGCGTAAGAAGAAACCAGTCAACTTTTTTACTGGGTGTACACTGTGTGCACAACCCGGAACCTTTAATGTTGGAGAACGAAAATCAGGCATGGACTATCTACCTTCAAATAAAGAAAAAAACCTTCCTGTTGTCATCGGGATAATTGCTTTTCTGCTGCCAATACTTTTCTTTGCTGCAATTAAAATTTTTAGTCTGAGCGGATTACCGCTTTACTTTGCGCAACTGGGCTTATATGCCCTCTTCTATTTGTTAGCCTTTTGGGGAATCAAGCAGAGCCAGATCAGCCTTTCATTAAATAGACAAAAAGTGCTGGCAGCGCTGACGATTACGCTGGCAAGCTGGTTAATCTATGCCCTGATCATCACTGGAACCGGTATCATCCGTTTGGGGGATGAAGTCGCTGCGCTGCGATCCGTTGAAGCATGGAAGGTGTGGGCGCAAATCGTCAGCACCTGGCTGTTCGTGGGCATCGGAGAGGAAGTGCTTTTCAGGGGTTATTTCTTGAAAAAACTAATGGCTTTTTACGAGAGTAAGAACGCCATAAACGCAACACTGTTAGCCGTGGTGGTTTCAAGCGGTTTCTTTTCGGTGTGGCATCTGCCGGTAAGAATCGTTTCATTATTCAACGGCGAAATGGGCATTGGGTTGATCTTGATCAGCCTGGTGATGCTCTTCTTATTGGGGGCTGGTTTTGCATGGCTGTTCATTCGCAGCGGCAACATCCTGCTTGTAGGCATTGTCCACGGCGTGATGGACTATCCGCTGATCGGTAAAGACAGCCAGCTTTCGTTCATCATCCTGATCGCAGCCATCGGTCTGGTGGAAATATTTAGATTACTTCGTCTTAAGAGACAAATACAGACAACCTGAAGGAAGCAACTATGAAAATTGCCAATTTTGCCACGGAACATTTCTTTGCCAAATATGAGTTCAGCACGCCCTACCAACTGTGCAACTCGGATTGTGAGACGCTGTCGGTGGATGAACTGCTCAAGCTGGCCGATGTGCCCCTGGCGGATTTTGGCAAGCTCTCACTGGGCTACACGGAATCACTGGGCAACCTTCCGCTGCGCGAGAGCATCGCTTCAGGCTACAAATACATCACTGCCGAAGATGTGATCTTTTTAGGCTCGCCGATCGAAGGTATTTATCTGGCTGCACGCGCCATTCTTGAAGCAGGGGATGAAGTGATTGCGCTCAGCCCGGCATATGATGCGCTGGTGAATATGTTTGAGCACGTGGTCGGCACTGAAAACGTGCGTAAGTGGTGTTTCAAGCCCGGCGTTACGCAGTGGGAACTTGATTTCGATGTATTGGAATCATTGATCAACAACAGAACCAGGCTGATCGTGGTGAACTTTCCGCATAATCCCACAGGGTTTTTGCCTACAAGAGCACAGTTGGATCAATTAATAAACAGTGTTTATTTACATAATTTAGTTTTATTTTGCGACGAAATGTACTTTGATCTGGCGCATCAGGGAACGCCCTCCATCCCGTCTGTGGCGGAGTTGAATCCGCGCACGGTGGTGCTCTCGGGTTTGTCTAAGACCTACGGGCTGCCGGGCTTGCGCAGCGGCTGGTTGATTGTGCAGGATAAAGCATTACGCGACGAGATCATTAACTGGAAGTTCTATACCAGCATCTGTCCGCCTGCCGCGACGGAGTTTTTGACATCCGCGGCGCTCAAAGTAAAAAATCAACTCAGAGATCGCAGTCTGGCGCAGATCGAGGCTAACCTGAAACTCGCGGATGACTTCTTCGCACGCTGGCCGAATCTCTTTACCTGGCGGCGTCCGCTGGCCGGGTCCACGGCGCTGGTGGAGATGCACGTACCCTCCGTGGAGGCGTTCGCCGAGAAGATGGCGCGTGAAGCGGGGGTGCTCATCCAACCCGCCACGACCCTGGGCTGGGATGATCATCATTTCAGACTGGGATTGGGACGGTCCGCGTTTGGGGTGGGGTTGCAGAAGTTTGAAGAGTATTTGAAAGATTTTTAAGAGCTTTCTCGCAAAGGGCGCAAAGAAGAGCTTGTGATGCTTAAGGGCATCCGATTTTCATTAAAAGGTTGATATTATTTTTTAAAACGCCATTATTGAAAGGTAGCGTCATTAAAGTAGTCAATTGACTTAATGAATAAAAAAATCCACTGAAAAAGTTTTTCTTTGAGGTCATTGCGAACTCGCTCTGCGCACCAACGCGCCGCCCGCTATATGTTGCGAGTAGATGTTTTTTGGTATCAACTTCAGGTAGGGTAAAATGTATTCAACAACAAATCAAAGTAGGGATTGAATGAGATTTCGAATTTTCAAAATCGCTGCCACGATCCTGAGTGTATTGACAGGGTTTGCCTTTCTTGGGGTGGCGTTTTTTGCTTATCAACTTGGTTTGGATAACAATGTAACACTCGGTACATTGCGAAAAATCCTTGCAGGGCTGGGAATTTTTCTACTTTTATTGCCAGTATTAGTTCTTACCTGCAATCGTTTGAACCGCTACTTTCAAATCCAATATCTTATCGAAAAAATTACCAAGGTCTGGGGGCATTTCAACCAGTCCTCGAAAACCTCAAACACCCCGTTTGTTTCTCAAAAGAAATCTCTCATTACGGATCCGGTATTTTGGAGCGCAATCGCAATAGTGATTGTATTTTTGTGCTCGGTTTGGTACATGACCAGTGGTAACATGTTTCATTTTCGCGGATATTCGAATTATTTTGATATGCAGGCAGACGGTTTTCTGGCAGGTCAGACCTCTCTTACCATCGATCCACCGGCAGAGCTGGCGAAACTGGCGGATCCATACGATTGGAGAGCCAGAACAGGAATTAAATTCATTTGGGATGCTTCATATTATCAGGGAAAATATTATCTTTATTGGGGGGCGGTTCCTGCGCTGATTGCAGCACTAATCAAAATTATTCATCCCGTAGTAGTGGAAGATCAATATCTGTTGTTGTTTTTTGTAATCGGCATCACAATCTTTATTGCATTAATACTCGGTTTTCTACGCAAGAAATATTTTCCATCCGTTCCGGCGTGGACAATGGCAATTTTTACGCTGTTGGGAGGTTTGGCAACGCCGCTCTTTTGGCTGGTGAACCGCCCCAATATATATGAGACAGCGATTGCCTCGTGTCAATTCTTTTTGATCATAGGGCTTTATGCCTTAATCCGCGGACTGGTTGCTAAAACACCACAGAGGGGATGGTTCCTACTGGCCGGTTTTTCGTTGGGTGCGTCGGTAGGTTCAAGAACCAGCATTGTATTCACCGTTATTTTTGTGGTTTTTGTTGCGTTTGTATTGCTGCTCCAAAAAGGGATTAAACAAAAAGCGTATTGGATGGACCTGATACTGCTTTTTTTCCCATTAATGCTTTTTGCTATTGGCATCGCCTGGTTCAATTTCGCCCGTTTTGGCAGCATCTTTGAAACTGGATTGCGTTATCAATTAACCGGTGACGCGCTGCCAGAGGATCTCAGTCAGTTGTTTGCCATCAGATACATTATTCCCAACCTCTATCTCAATCTTATACAACCCTTCGATTTTACGCCCGGCAGTTTTCCGTTTTTTATCGCCACAGCAGATAACAGTTGGACCAGGTTTATTCGCTATCCCAAGGATTATTTCTTTGGTGAGCAAATCACAGGTATTTTATATTGTGTTCCGTTTTTGTGGTTGTTGATTGTGCCAGCCTGGTCGCTGCTGCGAAAGGGCTGGCGTTGGGTGAAAGAAACCCCCGTCACTCAAAAAGATAATCCGGGGCCAGGCTTGCCAAATTGGATGTGGCTGATGCTGACAGGTGGATTTTTAACTGTCTTTATGGTCAATATGATGTATTTGTTTTCAACCATGCGCTACCTGGCGGATTATTATCCATTATTGTTGATCATCACCTGTGTGTTATTGATGGGGGTGATTGAACGGTCGCAATATTTACGATTGAACCGTGGGCTGCTTCTGATTGCCATTAGCTTGTTATCCGCGGCAACGATTGTAATTTCACTATTTATCAATTTTACCGCTGGCGACCGACGCATGCTGAATGAAAACCCGGCTTTATATGCCAAACTTGAGCAGTTCTTTAACAGATAAAAAAATCGCCCGGAAAAATCCCGGGCGAGAGGAATCTGTTAACTTAATAATTCTTCGAGTATCTGTTTCGCCTTAGCCGCGTCAGCTTTGCCGCGCATCTTTTTCATCACGCCGCCCACAAACCAGCCGATGAGGGTCACTTTGCCGCCCTTATAAGCCACCACTTCATTGGGGCTTTCGGCCAGCACTTCCTGGCACACGGCACGGATGGCGGAATCGTCGCTCACCAATCCCAAACCCTCTTCAGACACAATGGCTTCAGGCGATTTACCCGTTTGCTGCACTTTTTGCAGCAGACTCTTGCCGGTGTTGATGTTGATGGTGCCGGCATCCACCAGCTTGAGGATGGAAGCCAGCGCAGCGGGGGTCAGTGCCATTTCGGCAGGGTTGAGACCCTGGTCGTTGATCATACGCAGTACTTCGTTCATCAGCCAGTTGGAGACCTTCTTGGCGTCTCCGGCGTAGGCTTTGACAGTGGTCTCGTAATAATCAGAGAGCTTGCGCTCAGAGGTGAGGATTTCGGCGTCGTACTCGGGTAGACCATACTGTTCAATGAAGCGCGCGCGGCGCTCCAGCGGCAGTTCGGGGAAGTTGGCCAGGATGGCTTGCTTCCACTCGTCTTCAAGACGGATGGGAAGCAGATCGGGTTCGCGGAAGTAGCGGTAATCAGCCTCGGTCTCTTTGGAGCGCATTTTCTTGAGGGTGTTGGTGTCTTCGTCCCATTCAAGCGTCCAGGCTTCAATGCGGTTGCCAGCCTCGGTTTCGCGGATCTGGCGCTCAACTTCTTTGAGGATGGCTTCACGCACGGCGTCAATGGAGTTGACGTTCTTGATCTCGGTTTTGGGGTTGAGGATCGTTTCACCCTTTTTGCGGATGGAGACGTTGGCGTCGCAGCGCAGGTGGCCTTTCTCCATGTCAGCCTCGGAGATGCCGATCCAGCGCAACAGTTGGCGCAGGCGGGTGAGGTATTGGGCGGCTTCATCCGCGGTGCGCAGGTCGGGTGCGGTGACCATTTCGACCAGCGGCACACCGCAGCGGTTGAAGTCTATCAGGCGGCGGTTGCCCGCGGTCTTGGTTTTGCCGGCATCCTCTTCGATGTGCATCTTCCAGATGCCCACGCGGCGGATGTAAGCCTGCTTGTCTGGCGAGGCGTTGGCCGGTACGGGCAGGTCAAGGAATCCGCCCTTGCCGATGGATTGGTCAAATTGCGAGATCTGATACCCCTTGGGCAGATCGGGGTAGAAGTAATTCTTGCGGTCGAAGTATGAGATCGGACGAATCTCGGAATGCATGGCATAGGCCAGCAGAGTGGCTTTTTCAACCACAGCTTTGTTGAGCACCGGCAGCACCCCTGGCAAGCCGCAGCACACCGGGCAGATGTTGGTGTTGGGCTCGTCGTACCATGAGTCCGCTTTGCAAGAGCAAAACACCTTGGTGGTAGTATTAAGTTGAATGTGTGTTTCAAGTCCGATCACTGCTTCGTATTCTGTCATTGGGCCTCAATTAGAAGATCTAAAAATGTTTTGAATAATTTAGATTGACTTTAGGACACCTTGACAAGGTTTTTACTAACCTTGTCAAGGTGTCCTGATCCTGTCAAGATAGGGTATTTTGAATTTCCAAATTCATCATTTCCACGTAACTATTAATATCACCAAATATTTGTTTGCGTTCTGTTTCAATATTCCTGATAGTACTTTTCAAACCAATCCACTCGCGATAATCTGAGTATAACCATTGCTCTGGTTGATTACATAATCCTGATTTTACCGGATTAAGATGAATATACATGATTACAGTGGCCAAATATCCATCATCTTCAACAAACCGTTTCTTCACGTTTCCTTGAAACAAAGTTCCTACTCTTGAAACCTGATGGTTTACTGCTTGAGTAAATGTATTAAAGACTCTTTGAATATATTTTGATCCTTCTTTATGATCATCATGTTTCAAGAGAATATGGTAGTGATTTGGCATTAAGCAATATGCAATTAATTGCAAACGATATTTTGGAAGAAACCGATAAAGGGTTTGAATTAAATACTCATATTGCAGAGCACTAAAGAAAATTGCTTCTTTATTCACTCCCCGGTTGTAATAATGGACGTATGGTGAAACGTGTTCGACCATCATTCAATTCCTGTTGTGTAAGAAAACTACGGTCTTGCAAAGTCCACGGTGAAGTAACCTTCATACTGGCTGTTTGAGTCGCACCAGTAGCCAACGCCCATTTGGGTATATGTTGAACTCAACATTTGACCCCGGTGGTCGGCACTGGCAAGCCAGGATGAGATCGCGGATGAAGCATTGTTATAAGGACCGGGCCCGGCATAGAGGATTTCGCCAACCGCGGTATAGGCGCCTGAAGCATTAACGCGGCTCCAAATATCGCCGTGACTAAAAAATCCGTTCTCAGCCATAGATTTACTGTAATTGCGGGCGATGCTGGTCAGGGTGGATGAGCTTTGCAGGGGTCCCAGCCCTGCGCTGGAGCGCTGGCTGTTGATCATGCTAAACACGGAGGATTCCATGGAACTGTTCGCGCCGGTGCACCCGCCACCGCTATCTCCGCCACCATCTCCGCTTTCACTGGTAACGCCGCCTTCACCGCCTTCAGACGAGATCGCAGTCTTGGAGGGTTTGGGAGCTGCTTTTGTTAAGGTTCTGGTCGGAAGCGGTGTCTCAGTTTGGGTTGCCGTGGTTGTGGGTGTTTCCGTAGCTGTTGCTGTGGGCGTCAGCGTCACCGTGGGTGTGGATGTGACTGTCGCGGTGGCCGTGTTGGTAGCGGTATTAGTTTGTGTGGGTGTTTCAGAGGCAATGATTTGACTGATGGTGTTTGTAAATGCACAAGCAGAACCAAACCCTGTCAACAAAACCAATACAAGTACCGCTAAAAATCGCTTTATCAACAAATAAAATTTACTCCAAATGAGTGTTACCTTAACACCTGTGGTTTAATCTGACGCCATACTTCGTTTTCGGTGGCGTGTTCATAAGCGCGGCCAATGCGGAAGAGTTTGTCTTCGCAGAAATCGGTGCCTAAAAGTTGAATACCGATGGGCAATCCACTTTCGTCAAGGCCGCCAGGGAGGGAGATGCCCGGCACACCGGCGTGGTTGGCAGCAACAGTAAGCTGATCGGCGTACTGCATCAAGACCGAGTTGCCGTAGATGGCTTCCATGGCGAAGGCGGTGGTGGGGGTGGTGGGCGTCAGCAGTGCATCCAACCGATATTTGCCATTGGGGTCGTAGACCGCCTCAAAATCTTGGCGGATTAATGTGCGCACGCGCAACGCGCGCTTGTAGTATTCCTCGCTGTATTGCGCCGCGCTGACATACATGCCCATCAAAATGCGTAGCTTGGGCTGCAAACCGAAGCCTTCATTGCGAGACTGGCGGTACATCCGGGTTAAATCCGCAGTGGGAGCCGCGGTGCGTAAGCCATATTTCACACCGTCAAAGCGGTGCAGGTTGGAAGCCGTCTCAACCCGGCTGATGACGAAATAAGCCGGGATGCCAAAACGTGTGTTTGGCATGGGCACGTCTTCAACAATTTCAGCGCCCAGTGCAGCCAACTTTTCGGCAGCTTCGCGAACAGATTTTTCAATTTCAACCGGCAGCGGCTGGATTAAGAGTTCTCCGGTTTTAGGGTCTGGATAGGTGATTTTGAAGTAGTCGGGTGAAAGGCCAATGCGCATGCCTTTGACGCCGTTTTCAATGGTTGAGAGATAATCTGGCGCCGGGGTGGGGGCGCTGGTGGCGTCGTGTTCATCCGCGCCGCTGATGACCTGCAGCATGGCCGCCGCGTCGCTTACTGTGCGCGCCACCGGGCCGGGACAATCCAGCGAGGAGGCAAACGCGATCAAGCCGTAGCGAGAGACGCGTCCGTAGGTGGGTTTGACGCCCACCACACCGCAGAAAGCGGCGGGCTGGCGAATCGAGCCGGCGGTATCCGTGCCGAGTGAAAGGGGCACTTCACCAGCCGCCACGGATGCTGCGCTGCCGCCGGAAGAACCTCCCGGCACGCGCGAGGTATCCCAAGGGTTGCGGGGTGAAGGTTGAAAAGCGGAGGACTCATTTGAGGAGCCGTGGGTGAATTCATCCAGGTTGACCTTGCCGACCATCAGTGCGCCGGCGGCTTCCATGCGGGCCACGGCTGTAGCGGTGTATGGCGATTTGAAATTGGCCAGAATGCGTGAGGCCGCCGTTGAAGGTGTGCCGCTGACGCAGAAGATGTCTTTAACCGAGAAGGGCACACCCGCCAGCGGACCGGGGTCTTCACCCCTGGCCAATTGCTGATCAATTTTTTGGGCATGTTCCAAGGCGCGGTCATCGGTGAGGGTGATGAAGGCGTGAACTTTTTGTTTGTCTTCTTCGCTAAGGGCGCCGGCATCCAGGGCGCCACTGCGGCCATCCACGCTGCCAATGCGCTGTACGGCAGCCTGCAAAATTTCAACCGCGGAAGTTTTCTTTTGCCGCAGCAGTTGGGTTAATTCAAGAGCAGAAAGATCACAGAGTTCCATGGAAGCCTACTTCAATGTGGTGTGAGGAATATCAGGCACGATAATGTAGCCGTCATCCACCTGCGGAGATTGAGCCAGAATCGACCTGGGATCGGGGAAGGGTTTATGGATGTCTTCGCGAGGCAGCGCACTGGAACTTTTTTCGTAAGGTACGCCGTGCAAATTGATGGGCACATTTTCATCCAGTGGGATGGCCTTCAACTCATCAATGACTTTCAGTTGATGGTTGAGTTGAGTACGCAGATAGTCTGCTTGATCGGGGGCCAGTTCAAGTGCAGCCAGCCCTACCAGGTGATTGAATACATCCACAGTGATTGATTCGCTCATTGTCACTCTCGTAGATAGAATGGTTTACAGTCTGGATTGTAACACGTCACGCCATTGGGTTGAAACAATTTGTGATAGCGCTCAAGCAGAAGGTTTGGATTTGTGCGGCGATGAAATGCCCATGCTATAATTTTGAGAGTGGGATCATCTCATGGATAAATCAGACCTCGACCATCCCCTTCCGACAGAAAACGGCAGCCCTGCAACGCAGGGTGAGCAGTTTATTAACCTTGAGGCCAAATCAAGACTTAAGACGACTGTTACTATTTCGCTTGAGGCTGGTGCATCGCTTGACTTGATCGTCAGACAGGTGGATGCGGATGGCAAGCCGGTGTCACTTCAGCGAAAAAGTTTCACCAATGCAATTGAACCGCATGCTGTGTTGGAACCTGAACCACCAATACAGGCAGAACCAACAACCCCAAACTTAATTGAAGAACAAGCGCCAGCCAGAAAACCAACCTGGCAAGGTTGGCTGATTGGGCTGGCCTTGCTGGTCTACCTGGTGACTCGCTTCATTGGGCTGGATTCCTATCCGATTTATTTCTTTACAGATGAAGCTGTGCAGACCGTCCTCGCCGCGGATATGGTGCGCGACGGATTTAAAAATTATCAAGGCGAGCTGCTGCCTACTTACCTGGTAAATGGCGGGCAATACAACCTAAGCACATCGGTTTACGCCCAGGTGCTGCCCTGGCTGATGTTTGGCAAGTCGATCTGGGTCACGCGCGGCACATCGGTTGTGATTTCACTGCTGGCAGCACTGGCCATCGGCTTGATGCTCAAGAATAATTTGAAATCCAGATATGCCTTTGCCGGGATATTGATCTTGTGTATCACACCTGCCTGGTTTTTGCATTCGCGCACGGCTTTTGAAGTGGTGATGGCAGTCTCATTTTATGCAGAATTTCTGTATTGCTACTTGCAATATCGTCAAGAAAAACCAAAATACCTTTTTGCGGCGGTGGGTTTCGGCGCGTTGGCTTTTTACAGCTACAGCCCTGCACAATTGGTGATGGCGGTGACCGCCGTGCTTTTGCTGCTCACCGACTTGCGCTATCACCTCAAAAACTGGAAGACCGTCTTGATCGCGCTGGGGATCACCCTGCTGCTGGCAATTCCATATGTGCGTTTTATCATTCTGCATCCAGAAGAGAACCTGCGGCATCTGCAAATTCTGGATTCCTACTGGATTCAAGCCGTTCCCCTCAGCGAAAAATTAGGCATCTACTTCAAGGAATATCTCAAGATGCTCAATCCGCTTTACTGGTTTATACCCAACCAGGTTGATCTTGAGCGCCACATAATGAAAGGCTATGGTCATCTGCTGCTCTGGAGCCTGCCCCTTTATGTGCTCGGGTTTGGCGTGATGCTGCGCAAAATCGCCAAACCGGAATACCGACTCTTTTTGATCGCCACCCTGGCGACGCCTGCCGGTGCGGCTATGGCCGGAATTGCCGTAACCCGCTCGCTCTTCATGGTCATCCCTGTAGTGATGCTGACCGCCGTGGGTTTGGATCAGCTCATGCAGTGGATTGAAAAAATCAAAATCCCCAGAAAAATATTGATCGGCGTCATTTTTGTTGGCTTAACCATTTGTAGCGGTTTCATGCTGAGGGATGCACTGGTCAACGGTCCGTTGTGGTATGACAATTACGGGTTAAGTGGCCAGCAATACGGCGCCAAGCAAGTCTTCGGTGAGATCAAAGCCATGCTCAAAGAGAACCCGAAGCAAGAGATTTTCATCTCACCCTCCTGGGCGAACGGCACGGACGTGCTGGCGCGCTTTTTCTTTGATGACCCACTGCCTTTTGTAATGGGCAGTATTGATGCCTACTTGTTTGAATTGAAAGAGATAAATCCCGACAAAATATTCATCCTGATCCCCGAAGAATTGGATAAGGTTCAGGCAAGCGGCAAATTCAAAACCATCGATGTATTTAGAACGCTGGACTATCCAAACGGTGTGCCGGGATTTTATTTCACGCATCTACAATATGTGGATAATGCGGAGGCTATTTTTGCAGAAGAAGAAACAGCGCGGATGACGCTGCTTGAATCTGAAGTTACCGACCCGAACGAACGGGTACTCAAGGTTAGCTATCCCAATCTGGATATGGGCGAAGTGAGCAATGTTTTTGACGGCGACGGCAGCAGTCTGATTCGCACGCTCGATACGAATCCATTGTTAATGCAAATCAAACCAGTTGAGGTTTTTGAGTTAAACCAGATCAGCATCCGCATTGGTGGAACGGCATCTACTGTTACAATTCGATTGATAGCGGCAGACGGATCTGCTGAACAGGAACTGGTTAAGCAAATGCCTGAATCCAATGATCTTCGGGATGTTGTTTATTCGTTTGAAAAGCCGGTTACTGTGGAACAAATTGAGATTGAAATTCTGAACCCCCATGACAGCGACCGCGCGCATGTGCATCTTTGGGAAGTGAGTCTGAATTGACGAACAAGCAGACGGTAAAACGTCCGTTTCTGATTTACATGTTAGCTTTCACCTTTTTGATGGCCGGGTTGTATTCTCTTATTGGAACCCTTGGCATCTTTCAAAGTTGGAACTGGTGGTTGTCTTTTGTTTCAGTTAAGTCAATTATTTTGCAGGTGTTTCTGGGCCTTTTGACCACCCTGGCCTGGATCTCTGCTGCCATTATTCTATGGCTGCGTTTATCATGGGCAGTCATTTATAGCAGCATGGTGATCATCCTTACCACTTTATGGTTTTGGGTTGAACGCCTCTTGCTGACTCAGAACCCAATGCCGTTCAAGCGGCATGCACTTGTTTTAGCCATCATGTGCGTCTTTTTGATCTTTATATTCAGTTCTCTCTATCTTGTCGCCCCAATCATGAAACCGCATCACTCTTTGCGTAAAGATGGCGGCGGCGCTTCCGTTCAACCCACAGGTGAAGAAAATGAATCATACCCCTCTCGAAATTGAAGTCAAGTTCTACCTTACTGACATGCCGTCATTCGAAAAAAGGGTGCGCAGTATTGGCGCTACTCTGGTCCGTCCGCGCACGAGAGAAGTGAACTACCGCTTCGATACACCGGATATAAAGCTGGCACGCGAACATAAAGTGCTGCGGCTACGGCAGGATAATTCCATTTTATTAACCTACAAGGGTCCATCAGAAATTAAAGACGGCGTCAGCGTGCGCCCTGAAGTAGAGCTTGAAGTGAACGATTTTTCGGCGGCTACCATCCTGCTTGAATCGTTGGGTTTCTGCATGAGCCTGAAATATGAGAAGTGGCGCACCATTTATCAGTTGGGCGACCTCGAAATCGCCCTGGATGAAATGCCCTACGGGAATTTTACCGAGCTGGAAGGGGATGATACTGCCTTGATCCGCAAGACGGCCAGCCTGCTCGCCCTGGATTGGTCTACGGGGATTACCGACAGCTATTTGCTGATGTTTGACCGCATGAAAAGCAGCAAGAAAATGAATATCAACGATCTTACCTTTGAAGCGCTCAGAAACATGGCCGTCACGCCCAAAGAGTTGGGGGTCAAGCCCTCCGATCTGCCGAAGTATCTGTAAAGTTAAGGGAGCTGTTATTTTTCTAATGTGGCTTGTCTGGCAGACTCAATCATGATAAAATTTCAGTTCGATTAGGCTAAGATGGAAGGGTGGCCGAGCGGTTTAAGGCGCTTGTCTTGAAAACAAGTTTGGTGAAAGCCAACGTGGGTTCGAATCCCTCCCCTTCCGCCAGACCTGTCGCACAAACAATTGAATACTCGGGGAGGTGCCGGAGTGGCCGAACGGGATCGCCTGCTAAGTGATTGTCGGGTTTAACCTCGACCGAGAGTTCGAATCTCTCCCTCCCCGCCTGAAAAAAAAGACCGCAATCGCGGTCTTTTATTGTTCAAGCACATTGCGCTAATGAAAACAGGATATTTTTATGCTACACTTAAATGAGGTGATGTGCCGTGACTATTCAGAGTAGTGCTCAAATTGGAAAAGTGATTCGAGATGCTGTTGTTTTCAATGTCAAAAACTGGACTGATGACATGGTGAATTCTGATTCTCTGATTCAATCTGTTCAAGATTTATTCACTCTGCTGGAGCAGCGCAAAGTAGACTATGTTTTGGCTGGGGGAATTGCGTTGCTGCATTACATCGATGGACGAAACACACAAGATATAGACATTTTGATGGCATTGTCGTCCATTGAGAAGTTGCCTGAACTAAAAATCATTAATCAAGATTTATATTTTATTCGGGCTGCTTATGGTGAATTACAAATTGATATATTGCTGACAAAGAACCCACTTTTTAAGAAAGTATTTGAGTCTTTTTCAAAAACTCAACAATTTCTGGATCGTAAGATTCCAATAGCCAAAGTGGAAGGTTTGTTGTTGTTAAAACTTTATGCTTTGCCTTCTCTTTACCGGCAGGGGAATTTTGCAAGAGTGGGTATTTACGAGAATGATATCGCAACATTACTGAATGATTATCAGCCTGACTTGAATTTGCTCCTGGCAAAACTTTCTAAATTTGTGAATGAAAGCGACCTGGCTGAAATCAAGACCATTGTTGCCGATATTCAGAATAGAATTAATCGGTTCAACAGTGAATCCCGCTAGATCGGGTGAGTTTATCATTGCCATTTTCAGACTTTTAGATAAAAAAATTAATCGGCATCATTGGCTATTTTCATTGGAATGCGCAGTAAAGTCTTTGTTAATTACGATGCAACTACATCACAATCATCCGCATCAATACATTTAGAAGTTTATTCATGAACATGCCATCCGCTTCGTTCTACAATAAAATTTACCAATAAATGAAATCAAACTATTTGTGGAGAAGTGGGCTAATGACAACCGCACTATGCCCACCTTTGACATCAGTGGCTCCACTGTGGTTGTTTTTGATGAAGAGCGGCCGAAGGGTTTATTGAATATCTCGCTCGCTCTTACATGGACAACAATTCATCCTCTAGAGTTTTAGAGGATGAATTGTTGATAAAAGTTCAGTGAAAGTAAAAGACCAATTTTTATGGCACCATTGAAAGATTGATATTGTCTATCGCCCCACTTTCAAGTATGTATAAATGAGATCCGTCTAGACTGGTAATCCCCCAAACTGGATCACCCCAAACACCACTCACAATTTTTTCAAGGATGTTGTTCTTTGTAACCCGAAATATGTCATATCCAATGAGATACACATCACCCTGGGGTGAGACCGCCAACCCCGCAGGTTTGTTTTGCACATCACGAGCAGTTAATATTGTTGTGGTTGTTCCATCTTTATCCAGGAAAAAAAGTTCCCGCCTTCCTTGTGCAAAAACATAAAAACCACCCTTAGCCGCTTCAATATGGAATTCTCCTTTACCTAGATCGCTGATCAGGGTGGTCACTTGGCCGCTTTCTTCAATTTTCGCTATTGATTTTTCTTGTCCATATTCGCCAATTACTGCATATAACTCTCCATCATCCCCTATTGTCATGCTTCTGGTTACTTTACGAACGATTTCAGAGTAGTCACCTTCTGCATTAAGTTTAGCAATTACACCTGTGGGCAACCCCATAAATAATGAACCATCCTGCTTAAATGTCAATTCAACTTTACCGGCGTTAACATCGGGAGTAAAAAAAGAGCGTCCAATTTCTGTTTGCGGGTCTATTTGCCAGATTTCATGAGACAGATCGTTGTAGGTATAGATCAAGCCGTCAGGACCAAACGTGATAGAGGTTCCGTTGAAGCCTGGATAAGCGGCTGTATGCGTAAATGTGCCATCTTTGTTCAAATCCAAACGGTCAAGGCGTGATGTATAGGATCCAATCCAGACATTCCCTTTCGGATCATGAGCAATTCCTCCTGCTGTTTGTCCAAGTTCCTCGAAAAATGAATTTCCGTAATAAACGATGCCATTGATGGTCATGGATATTTCTTCACCCTTTGGGTTTATGCGGTAGAGATGATTGAGCCCTCTCGCCCATAGATTTCTCTGGTCGTCAAAGGAAAGGTAAACCGGGTCACCACCAAGATCATTTTCGAAGAAAGTTCTTACCTCACCAGTATTAACGTCCACGGATAATATGGAATTCTTGTGCATCTGACTAATATAAAGAAGTCCGTCTGGCCCAAAAATCGGGTTTTCAGGATTTTCTATGCCTGATACAACCATTCTAGCGTTGCCATCGTCATTTATTACGTAGATTTGCCCCAAGTCTCGGTCTGCAAAAAAGAGCTCATTATCCGAATTGAAAGCTATACCTCCCGATGGAGCACCTCGATTGAATACCAATTCCGCAGAACCAGTAGCATTAAATCGAATTATCTGGGAATGGTCTGAGGCATATAGATTTCCATTTGCATCAAATGCCAAATTGCGTGGCCCGTCAAATTCCCATACGCCCAGGCCAATTTCTTCCAGTTTACCGTCAGGAAAAATTTTTACAATATGCCGACCAAGCCAATCAGCGATGTAGAGGCACTCATCGTTAGGTCCCCAAACCATATCAAGTGGAGTTTGTAATACTTCTCGGTGCAGATAGTCGAATCTCTCTCCACTTAAGTTGTGCAAATGGTGGCGCCCAGATCCATCACCGCCTGGTTATACGCGGATGCCTCGCCCTTCGGCAGCAGTTCCGTTGCCAGCAGCCACAACTTCTTTTCGCCGTCAGGGGTATTCACCACTTCAGAAAACTCAAAAAGACGCGCCAGCACCCGTTTAACATTGCCATCCAGCACAGCTTCATCTGCGCCAAACGCGATGGAACTGATGGCGGCAGCAGTATATCTGCCAACACCCGGCAGTTTGCATAATTCAGCCGCTGTGGATGGGAACTGACCT
>Ga0351946_1031_pt1 | contig 17960 bp, 17 predicted proteins | sample BONcelT113001F15_FD_206832 | JGI IMG/M metagenome (GOLD analysis project Ga0351946, IMG submission 206832) | Enriched cells from coal bed in the Powder River Basin, Montana, United States - BONCAT cells T11 rep3 HSBNCT.T11.300.1.F15 ...
GAGGGCGAAGAGCGGAATGTAGTACGCGGCGATATCACCGATGCCATAGAAGAGATTGAAGGCGAGCAAGGTCAGAAAGCCAAGGCCGGTCAGGCCGAGCAGCGGTCGTGCGCGCCGCGCCAACCACGCCAGGCCGATCAACCCCAACGCCACGCCCCCCCAGGTCAGTTCGACGGTCAGGAAGCGGGCGCTCGGCAACAGCCGGCCGAACGCCTCGACCGGCGACCGGAACTCCGACTCGAAGGCGCGGCCGGTGACGTAGTTGATGAAGCCGGTGAGCGTCGGAGTATAAAGCCCCAGCACTTGCTCCGGGCCGACCTGCACGTGCAAATAGGGCGTGTTGGCCGCGGTCAGCGGGATGTACGCATAGAGCAGCAGCGGCAACAAGACAAGGAGCGCCAACCGCGCGCCGCCCCAAAGCACGCTTCGCGTGAGCGGAGCAGCGGGCGTATGCTGCGCAGTCGAAGGACGCGCCCGCCTCTCGCTTCGCACGGTCAGCCACACAAAGAGCGCGATGGCCGGCATCCACAGGATCGTCGTGCGATGATGGGCCAGGCTCAGGCCAAGGAGGAAGGCCGCCCCGTCGAGCCAGCGCGCACGTCCCGTCGCGGCCCACCGGATGAGCGCCAAGAGGAACGCCAACGCAAGCGCCACATTCAGCGTGTACACCTCGGCGACCACCGCCTGCGACCAGAAGGTAGGGCTGACGGCGAAGGTCGCGGCAGCGATCAGCGCGGGCAGGCGGACGGCCAGCATCGGCCGGTAGTCGCGCGCCACGACCCCCACGACCTGCCGCGCCAGCAGATAGAGCAGCCCGACAGCCAGCGCGCCCCAGACCGCCGAAAAGGCGTTCATCCGCCAGGCCGGGTCGCCGAGCGGCAACAAGTGCGTCCAGAGCCAGCCGCCGAGCAGATAGAGCGGGTAGCCAGTGGGATGGGCGAAGCCGCCCAGCCAGGCCGCGAATTGGAACTCGCCGCTATCCCCGCCCAACAGACCCGGCGCGAGGGTGCGCAGGTAGAGCGCGAGTGTAAGGACAGAGATCGCGAGGGTGAGCAGGAGGTCATGAAACGGGAGGCGTGAAACGTGAAACGTCAAACGTGAAACGTCAAACGTGAAACGTGAGACGCCAGACGTTTGACGTTTGACGTTTGGCGCCTGACGTTTGACGCCTGACGCCTGCCCCCTGCCCCCTGCCCCCTGCTGTCTCACGGTCCCCACTCCACCCAATCCACTGCGGCGGCCAGGGTCCTGAAGTCGCCGGCCACACGCACGAAGGCGTCATCGGGGAGGATCGCTTCGGCAGCCCGACGGTTTAAACCGTCGGGCTGGGCGGTCTGGACGCCGACCAGCGCGTGTGCGCGGCCGGCCAGGTCGGCGGGCGATTCGATCCGCGAGCCGAGGCCGCGCAGCGCAGTGACTGCCGCGGGGGTAAGGTGCGCGGCAGCATCCCCCTTGGTGGCTGCGACCACGATCCGGCCCCGCGGGATGGCCGACAGGTAGGCCGCCAGCGCGTCTGCTTCGTAACTGTTGGCCGCGGTGTCGAAGCCGCGCTGATCGAGCAACGCCCCGGTTCGTTGATCGAACACCGCGATGTTGTAGCCGCGACGGCCCGCCGAAGCCTTCACCTCGCGGCCATCCGCGCCGAACGCGCTGATGTACGCCTCGGAGAAGGCATGCACGTCCAGATTCATCGGGCTGACGACGCCCGTCTCTCCGATGATCGCCCGGCTGGGGGCATCGGGGAAGACGCGGCGCGGGCTGACCGCCCAGGTGAACTCCAGCCGGACGCGGTTTGGCCCGCGGCGCGTGACGGAGGCCGGCACGGCCGTCGAGATCGTCTGCCAGCCGGCCGCGAGTTCGCGGTCCTTCAGGATCAGCATATCGTTGACGCGGATCGAGACCTTTTGGGGCGGCGCACCCGGATAACTGAGCGGCGCGATGGCAAGGCGCAGCGTGACAGCCTGCGGCGCAGCCAGCGGCAAATAAAGCTCAGCCGTGCGCTCGGTGATCCAGTTAGCGGTGGCGTTGTAGGGCTGCTCGTCGGGCCGCACATCCCAACCGCGGGCCAGATGAGGCTCGGCGCCGCCTGTCCCCACATCTGCCCGGAACGGGAGCGCCAACGCGCCCTGAATCACGCGGTACGCTTTGTAGCCCTCCCCCGCCCAAAACGCGGGCTTTTCGAGAGGCAGGACCTCCAGTGCGTAGGCTTCGGTCTGCCGGACGGTATCCTGATAGGGATAGCGGCCGGGGATCGGCGGGGTCGTAATGAAGTAACGAACATCGTAGAGCGCCATCAGGCTGGCCGCGCCCGCACGGGCGGCCGCGTCCGTCTGCCCATCCACCGGCCGGTACAGCTCCAGATCGGTCAGCGCCTTGAAGAGCGGGATCCGGGCGAAGTAGTCCATCTTGTAGGCCGGCGCGCGGCTGATGTTGCCGCCGACCAGCGCCTTGCCATGCATCGTCTGGAAGTACTGAAGGTTCGTTTGCTCGCTGCCCAACGTCCCGAAGCTATTGCGCCACCCCAACGGCAACTGCATCACCGCAAACTCCCCCGGCTCCGCCCCGATCATACGATAGATCTCCGGCGCCCGCGCATCAGTGGTGGGGAGCGGCAGAGCGAGATGTTCCAGGAGGAGGAGAGTGGCGAGTAGACAGGTAGACAAGTAGACAGGTAGATAAGTAGACAGGTAGACAAGGGACGCTCCTTGTTTCCTTGTTTCCTTGTTTCCTTGTCCACCAACCCGTCCCAGCACCCACCCCGCGCCCCACGCCGCCAACACCGCCACGCCAAGCATCAGCAACACGCTATTCCGGTTCGGCGCGCGGTTGGCGTTGATGAAGGGGATGAAGTGCAGCAGCGCAAACGGGAGCGGGAAGGTCACGCCTTCCGGCAGCAGGGCGTCCAGGCTGAACCGGTAACGGCCGTTGATCTGGAGCAGCGGGCCGAGCGACAAGACGCCGAAGACGAGCGTCGTCCAGAGCCAGGCGGCGACGCGGCGGCGCGCGACGACCGCGCCCACGAACGCAAGCGCAACCGTGACGAAACCCAGGAACACGGTGTTGATGTCACCGAAACGGCCCTTGCCCTCCTCGACCTGGCGCAGCGCGGCCTGCCAGCGCGTGGCCGGCTCCCCCACCGCCCCGACGGCCGCGGCCCCCAACGGGTTCAGATCGGTCGGCGTCACCAGACCTGCCAGGTCGGCGCTGAGCTTGACGCTTTCGCCCCAGCCGGTCAGCGCGTAGTCGCCCGTGATGAACTCGCGGGCGATGGGGATCAGCGCGGGCGCCCAGAGAGCCGCGGCGACGACCCCGGCCACGGCCAGCCGGCCGAGCGCGGCGCGCCGCGGCGCCACCTCACGCCACAATGCCAGCAGCACGATGGCCGTGAAGAGCGCCAGGAAGGAAGCGAAGATCATCTCGGCCAGCGCGGCCAGCGCCAGGAACAACCCGGCCAGGAAGGGGTTCTTCAGGCCAGCCGCCCGCGCCGCGGCCCTGGAAAGTGTCATTGCGAGGGGCGTCTTTTGCCCCGAAGCAATCTCCTCCAACGTTCGGGATTGCTTCGGCCCACACGACGGGCCTCGCAATGACGTTCCGTAGATATTTTTCAGGCCCGGCTCACGGAGCGTCTTCAACAGATAGAGCGCATAAAACGGCAGCCACTGGGTCGTGACCATGTCGTAATGCCCCAACGCAGCGTACACCGCCCGATTGGAAGCGAAGGCATAAATCAGGCCGGCCAGAAATGCGGCGAGGCGGAGGTGAGGCGTGATACGTGATACGTGATACGTGAGGCGTGAGGCCGAATCTGTGGGATCCACGGAATACGTAGCACGCAGCACATAGCACGCCAACAGATACGCGCCCAGGCCGCTCAGGGCCGTCGCCAGGAGGATCGTCACGTTGCTCGCCAGGGGCACACTGGCCGCGACGACGAGCGGCAGGGCGATGAGCGCGTTGAAGAAGTTGTAGGTGTAGAGGATCAGATCAATGCCGAGCGGATACCAGATCAACTCGGAATGCAGCGGGCTGGTGTGCAGGTTGAGCAGGGCGTGCTGGAAATACCAGATGTTCCAGGCGAAGGTGGACTCATCGAAGGCCCAGGTAGCGGTGCCGGGCATCCGGCTGCCCAGGTTGGGCGTCACAGGCCAACTCAGGATGAGGGTGAGCAGGACGAAAAGGCAGAGCACGACCCAAGAAGACCGGGTCTTGGGCCGATTCGAGCGCGGCGTGGCAGAAGCAGTCATGCAGCAAGTATACCCTTATTCGATCGTGATGTCATGCCAGCCATCGGCCGCAGCGGGCTGCGACACGGGCCGGCGGTCATCTGGGTGGAGGAGGCGCAGGCGGACAGCGTGCAGCGGCTCTCCATTGGGCACGTCGAGCTTGTGCCACGTCACGAAACTTCCGCCCGGAACCCATTCAGGCGGTCGAAACGCCTCGAAGGGCAGATCATCCTGCCACGGATCATTGTTCGGCCGCAGGCCCGCGACTTCCAGCCGGTAGGCGGGCCACGCCTGCGGATCGGGGCCGGCGGTACGCCAGATCAACGCCAGCCAGCGCGCGCCCTCCTGGCCGGGCGCGAACCGGGCGCGGGCCAGCGCCAATTGATCGGTGAAGCGGATGGCCGCGGTTCGCGGTTCGCTGACGAGACCACCCACATCGGCGCCCGCGGGCAGTTCGATGACAGTCAGCGCGGCCGTGGCGTCCGGCGCGGCGATCCGATCACGCTCGTGCGCGGCGGCCAGAAACTCGCCCGCGCGGTCGGTGAGCGCTGCGCCCGACCCGATCAGGTAGGTGGCCGGTTCTCCGGGAGGCGGCAAGGGCAAGGCCCCGCGTGCATCGAACCAGCTCAACTGCGGATTACTGTGTTGGAAATAGGTCTGCACGGTCGCGTGTTCACCCAGTAACATGAAGGTCGGATGCCGGTAGATATCGGACGAGAGATAGACGTGCCCGGCCGGCTGGTTGTTCCCCAGCCAACGCCAGGCGGCCGTCATGTCCCCTTCGAATGCGTCGAAAGTGGCCTGCGACGGGCCCCAGACGGCGAAGTAGTCGCGGTAGGCGGCGCTTGCGTGGAATACGAGCGCAGCGGCGAGTAGACAAGGAAACAAGGAGACAAGGATGCTGGCCGCAAGCGATGGTCTCGCCTTTTCCACGCGCTGCTGCCCTTCTCCTCTTCTCCCCTCCAACGCCCTGGAGAGTGCCGAGATGATAGTCAGCAGGCCCATCGCCGGGAAAAAGTACACCCCTGGAATCACCCCCAGGACGCGCGGGAGGGTGGGCCAGCGGTCGGTCGCGAGGAAGGCGGGCAGCAGGAGCGCGCCGAACCATGTCAACAGGAACAGCGCAGTCGGCGTCTTCCACCGCCACAGCAGGGCGGCGATTCCGATCAGCGCCAGGAGCGCGGTCAGCGGGTCGAAGACGGCCCGGCGGGGCAGGTTGTAGAACTGTTCCGGGTCGCCGCGGCCGGGGAGGAAGAACTGCGCCACGTTCGCCAGCGCGGCCTGCGCCATGCGTTCCATGGGCGCGCCGGTCTTGGTCACGACCACCTCGCTGGCGCGCTGCATAAAGCTGCCCGGATGCTGGAGGAAATAGACTCCCAACGGCGCAAAGACCAGCGCGGCGACGAGAAACAGAACCGCGATCCCCCAAAAATGCCGGCGCAGGATCGCCTCCTCAGCCCGCCCCCGCGCCCAGGCGATGAACGCCTGCAGGATCAGAAAGCCGCCCAGGAAAAAGAGGAAGAAACGGCTGGCGGTGTAGAAGTGGAGCGACAGGCCGAGAAACAGCCCGGCGAGCGCAAACCAGACGAATGGGCGAATGGCGAATGGCGAATGGCGAATGAGCGCGACGTTGATTCGTTGATTCGTTGATTCGTTGATTCGCTGATTCGCAACATTCACCGCGCGCCAGAAGGCTGCAAACGCCAGCGCGCCGAAGAGCGGTGTGAAGACGCCACGGATGCCGAAGCGTGAGAAGTGAACGTGCCAGTAAGAGGTGGCGACGTAGAGGGCGGCGAGGAGGGGAAAAGTAAATTGGTAAATTGGTAAATTAGTAGGTTGGGAGGCTGGGAGGTTGGCGGCGCGACTTCCCAACTTCCCAATTTCCCAATTTCCCAATCTACCGGTCTCCCAATTACCCAATCTACCGGCCCCCCAATCTACCGCTCTCCCAAGCTCCCGCCCCAACCAATAGGTCGCCAGGGCCGTGCCGATGCCCGCGAGCGCGGAGGGCAGCCGGAGGGCCAGCGGCGTGACGCCCATGAGCTGGAACATCGCGGCCACGAGCCACATGTGCAGGCCTTCACGTCCGAAATTAGCAGGGAAGAAAATCGCGCCGCGGCCCGCGAGCACGTCCAGCGCGTCGAGGCCGTCGGTCGCCTCGTCGCCGAATAGCCCCGGCGGGATGCTCTCGAGCTGCCACAGGCGGAAGAAGGCCGCGACGAGGAGGATCAGCGCGAGGTGGAGCCAGGAGGATGCGAGGACACGGTGAAGGGGTGACTTGGTGACACGGTGAACGGGTGACACGGTGAACGGGTGACGCGCTGAACCCACCGCGCCACCTCTCCGCCTTGTCACCTTGTCACCTTGTCCGTGTGTCACTGTGTCACCTTCACCCGGCCCAGCACCCACCGATGGTGCGCCCAGACCTGTTTGATCTGCCAGGGGATGGCCAGGCGCTCCAGCCAGGTGTACTTTTTAACGCGGTCGTAGAGGTCGGGCTGGCGGCCCAGGTAGTAATCCATCGTGGCCCATTTCCAGCCTGCCCCCTGGAAGCGGCCCTGGAGCTTTTGCGAGCGGATGCCGAGCCGGCCGAGGAGCTCGCTGGCCGGCATCACGGTGTCAGGCCAGGGCGGCACGTCGAGCACCCCTTGCGCCAGGATTTCGACCCCCAGCCCCGCCAGCTTCTCGCGGATCATCGCGATGTTCGTCCAGCGCTCGTCAATCTCCTTGACGAACTCCGGCTCCGCGACGTACTTGCGGAACTGATAGCCGACCTGCACCGGGTTGGGCACGGCGACGAAGATCAGCTTCTTCGTGCAGCGCACCAGCTCGCGCAGGAGCGCGTCGGGATCTTTCAGCCACCAGAGCGCAGCCCAGTTCCAGACGAAATCGAAACTGGCATCCTCGAACGGCAGCTTTGCCCAATCTTCGACCTGGGCAAAGCGCGCCGGCAGCGCCAACTCGCCCCAAATGCGCTCGACCCCGGCCAGCCGCTCCGCGTTGTCGTCGGCCACCGTGATCGGGCACTTGGCGCGCGCCAGCCACACACTGTTGATCCCACTCACCCCCGCCATCCCGAACAGCGGCGCCTCCAGGACGGTGTGGAAGCCGTACTGGCCCTTGAGGTAGAGCAGGAAATCGTTCAGCACGAATCGCTCGTAAACGAGGCCGAGGCCCTCGTTGTAGTCGGTGAGGTAGTGTTTCCAGGTAGGTTCGGATGGCATGATGTTGCCTCTCGTGAAAACACACCCGGCATTTTGCCGCCGATCACGTCTCAGTCGGTTATTGCGTAGGGACGGATGAATAGCGGATGATTGGCAGATATGGGGTGTACTTGACTTTAGTTTGGAAATCCAGGAAGGTCGGCAAGCTGAATCTCGGTGATGAACTGGTAGTGCTTGCGGTTACGGGTGACGAAGGGGAGCTTCTTGATCCAAGCGGTCGCGGCAATCAGGGCGTCATTTACGCGCAAAGGGCGATCCGCGTATTTTTGGAGAAGCTCCGATGTCGCGACGGCCACGGTTGAGTCCACCTTGAGAACACGGAATCGGTGCATCAAACGCAGAATTCGTTGGCGTTCACTGTCCTTCAGCCCTGGTTTGCTCAACAGTTCCTTGCGCGTGACTTCGGAGCAATAGAGGCGGACATCCGCGGCCAGAATCAACTGCCTGGCCCAGGGGCGATTCTGTAGCCAGTCAATCAGGATGTCGGTATCCAGGAGGTAGCTTATTCTTGCCATGAGTGCAGGTCTTCGACAATCTCGCGCAGAGTCCGCGTGTCGGCATCTCGTAAGCGATTGACGTACTCGACGCCATCGCCGACACTAGGATCGTCCTTCCACATGCCCAGCCCCAATTCTTCAGGAGAAAAAGAAACAGGGGGTAAGTCGAAGTAATCGTCAATGACCGACCTGGGCACGCGATAGGCCCGACCGAAGCGAATGGCAGACAAATCGCCGCGGCGAATCAAACGGCGCACCGTGTTTGACGGAACCCTGAAGATGGCAGCGACCTCATCCACCGTATATACCCTGTCGTGATAAAGCTCCCTGGTTTCCATTGGATTAACCCTCTTGATTCTTGAATTCTTGCCCGCGATGCCCATATTGTACCACAACCACCCCTCAGTGTCGCATCTGACTAAGGCGAGAGACCTCCAGCGTCTTGATGCGCGCCAGCCACGCGCTATTGATCCCGCTCACCCCCGCCATCCCGAACAGCGGCGCTTCGAGGACGGTGTGGAAGCCGTACTGGCCCTTGAGGTAGAGCAGGAAGTCATTCAGCACGAACCGCTCGTAGACGAGGCCGAGGCCTTCGTTGTAGTCGGTGAGGTAGTGTTTCCAGGTAGGTTCGGTGGGCATAAGTTGTTATTCCTGATGTGAAATCCACCTCCTGCGGCGCGCGACTGATCACCGCTGAGATGATCAAGAACAGCTTATCGAGCAAGGAGTGGTCGGAAAGCGGTTCACGCAAATTGGGGCAATGCTTGTGGTTGCTTAACGACTGCCAGTGGAACCGCATAATGCACTCGTGGCGGACGGTAGGTCGTTACGTTCAGCCAATCGTTCACCGGGGATCGGGTGAGGATCTGCCAGACGACGGTGCGCCACGGCTCAGGCCAGCGTGCCGCTTGCAGGACGAACATGCGCGGCCCATATTCATCGGGTCGAATGAGACTGGTGAAGTTATTGAACACCAGGCTCACCGCCGCCCCATCTTCTGGCCGGAAGTGCAACATGATATCCGGCGTCAAGTTGACAACCGCGGTCGCGCCGTCCTCGGTGAAGAACACCTCGAGAATATCGGCATCCGCATGATAGTCATATGAAGTTTGCATATTTCTCACTCGATCGAAGGCCAGGCAGTCACGATGTAACGGTTGTCTGTACCATAAAGCACCACGACGACGATGGCGTTGTAGGCGCCAGGCAACGTATCGCAGCGGCGATGATAGAAATACTTGAACGGTTGCAGTGAATCCCGTTTGCGACGTCCCACGCGAATGGTTGCCAAAACATCGTCCAGGTGGTCAACGAGAGGCTTATGGCGGAAGGTGATGTGCTGCCATCGTTCTTCCGTGAGATAAATCTCGCGGCCCTCACGATCCTGGACAAACCATTTGTGCATACCGATTCCTCTACGATCCCGTGGCCCCAACCAATAACTATGTGGAGTATAACACTGCATCACTAACGATGCAATTGGTCAAAGCTGCTTATGACACGTCACTGCGAGCGCCTTTGCCGGACGCCTTCCTGGTGCGCACGGTGATGCCCAGCTTTTCCAACAACTGCGGCTTGCCGCGCAGGGCGACGCGGGCGATCTTGAGGTACTGCGCCAGCCAATCGGCCAGGGCGGCGAGCGCCGCGTCCTGGTCGCGGGTGGCCTGTTGCGCGGCGCCCTTGGCCGCCTCTTGCGCCCGATTGGCGGTATCGAGCACCGCGATCTTGGCCCGTTCGCCGGTCAGGCGGGCCGGATCGTAGCCGAACGCGGCCAGCGCGGCCACCCCGGCCGCGTTGTCGAACAACGTGTACGCGGCAGCCAGGAACGCGGCCGTCGTGCGGGGCATCCGGCCGGTCAGGCCGAGGCCGGCGAGCTGCGCCTTGTCTTTGGCAAAGGCGGCGCGCGCCACCTGGGCCAGCGCCTGGTACGCGTCACGGGCGCTCGCCTCGGCGGCTTTCAGGACGGCGGTTGCTTGCTGTTGCGCGCCGGCCGCCGCAGTCTGGGCGTTGACCGCGGCCAGCGCCCGGTCGTAGAGCTGCCGGCCAGCAGTCAGCTTCTCGGCGGTGTAGCCGAAGCCGGCCACGAGGGCCTGCAACTCGGCGTCGGCCAACGTGTTGCTGATCGCCACCTGGGCGGCATTCAGCCGGTCAGAGATCGCACGCATCGGTTTGGTTGCCATTCCGATCTCCTGTGTTCGAGTAGACTTCCGAAGTTTGCGGAAACTTCGGAAGTCTTTCCTTGGGGTCACGCGAGAATACCTTGTTGTATTTTAGCGACCCCTTGACGTATCCAAATAATCCCTTGACGTATCCAAATGATATCTTTACGCATCTCGATGATCCCTTGACGTATCATAATGATCCCTTGACGTATCCAGATAACCCCTTGATATGTCCCAATGATCCCTTGAACTGCACCAACGTTTCCTTGCGGCTGCTCGACCAACCCTTGCCGTATCTTGATCGTGTCTTGAGATCGCCCGGCGATTCCGGGGCGCAAGACTTCGGAAGTCGCCCCGGCTTATTGAGAAGATACAAATTGGGGAAACGCTTGTGGTTGCTTAACGACTGCCAACGGAATCGCGCGCCGCGCCCGGCGGGGAATGTAGCTGCCGATCTGCAGAAATTCATTGAGCGGCGCCGCGTCCAGCATCGCGCTGACCTGCCCCTGCAGATCGTCCGGCCACTCGTCCGCCAATAGACGAAAGTGCGGCGCGCCATACTTTGCTGGTTTGATCAGGCGCAAGAAACCAATGAAGCTCAAACTCAACGGCTCAGAGGTTGCCAGATCGAAACGCAAGATGATGCTCTCGGTTAATTCGATCGCGGCCGTCGCTTCGGTCTGACGGAAGACGATCTCCAGAAGGTCGCCCTCCGGGTCATATTCGTAACGCACCGGTTTCCCCGTACTAAGTGTGGAGGCGATTTCTATCATAATTCACCCTGACCTCTCGTGGCGACGCATCACGATTCCCCATGCCGTAATGACGAAATTGTTGGGTTGCCAGCGACCATCGCTATCTGTCTGAAGGCGAAAGGCAACGACAACGAGAATACTGTTGAACGGCGGGCGCAGACTACTACACGGCTTACGATACACATAGGCCTGTGGGTCATGGGGCTGTTGCTGGCGATGTCCTTGTCGTACCGTCAGCAATACGTCATCCAAGTGCTCGCGCAGTTCCGGATGCCCAGTGACGATATGTTCCCATCGTTCTTCCGTGAGGTATATCTCACGTTCCTCACGGTCCTGGACAGTCCATCTGCGCATGACGGCCCCCTCGCTGAGCGTTGCCCACATAAACGACCAAGAACAGTATAACACCGGAGAATGGACGATGCAATTGGCTTGCTGCGCTTGCCCCGCCGCGCCTTGCGGAAGGCCAACTCCAGGTTCTCGAAGGCACAGATGCGCCCGTAGAGATGTTTGAAGGTTTCACGCATCGGATTCCAGAGTAGGGCAATTTGGCAAATTGCCCTACAGCGCATCAGAACGGCCAGAAACCAGAAACCAGAAACTCAGGATCCAGAACCGCCGACGGGAGAAGACGTGGAGCAGCAACCCCGAAAACCCCTGTAGTTGTACCTGAGCCTCGGACCGTTCCAGTTGCGAAAGGCGCCACGCGCCCATTTACGGTCAGTAGCCCACGAGCCGCCGCGGAGCACACGCCCGACAGTATCTCCGCCGCCCAGGTCTTCGCGGCCGTCATCGGGATCGTAAGGGTAACGCGGAGCCGAACGCGTGCTGCACCACTCGAAGACATTGCCGGCCATGTCGGCCGCGCCGCAAGGGCTGTCGCCTGCTGGGGAATAGTTACCCACCGGCGTTGTCTTCTGGAGGCTTGACTCTTCCGTGTTGCACCGCCTCGCATCCCACTCATCCCCCCACGGATAGCGCAGCTTCCGCCCCTTGTCTCCTTGTTTACCGGTTTCCTTGTCTACTCCTACCCACGCCGCCGCCTTCTCCCATTCCGCCTCGGTGGGCAGCCGTTTGCCGGCCCAGCGCGCATAGGCCAGCGCCTCGTACCAGGTGACGCCGACGACCGGCTGTTGGTCGCCGTTCCACTCCAAATCATTCCAATAGGCCGGCTGATTACGCGGTTTCCCGCCGTGAGCCTCATGCTCTATGTAATTCCCGTCCTTCCACCTTCCAGCCGCGCTGGCCTCCTTCCAGTACGCGGGATTGCAGTACCCCCCAGCCTCGATGAAACGCCGATACTGCGCGTTGGTCACGGGGGTGCGATCCAGGGTGTAGGCGGGCAGGTAGACCTTGTGCTGCGGCCGCTCATCGCTCTCGGCCGCGCGGTCGTCGTCTGCGCTGCCGCTGCCCATCAGGAACTCGCCGGCCGGCACGAACACCATGCCCACGTCGGCGGCGCGGCCCAACGCCAGCAGCGCTTCGAGCGCGGCATGGCGGGGGGCGTCGGCCGGGTCGGCGGGATAGAGGCGCAAGAGCGCGGCCACGGTCGCGTCATCGGCTACAGTCAGGCGGCCCAGTTCACGCGCGGCCTGGGCGCGTATCGCGGGGGCGGTCTGGGCCAGGTCGGCGCGCAAACGCGGCATAGGATCTACATACGATGCCCCTACTGGTTGTTGTCGCGCCTCCAACAGCGCCGATGCCAGCGCAACCAACCCGTCTTCATATCCGGCTGTGAAACGCACCCGCTGATACAGCCGCCAAAGCGGGGGCAAGGCACAAGTCTTGATCTCAACCGGGATAAAGTGCAAGCTGCCCTGATGTTGCAGCTCGATGGCGATGTTGGTTTCGTCCCGCACCCACTGCGATCTCACGGCCGCGGGGGACAGGAGGACGACGAAGATGCCGCTCTCTTCCAGCCCCCGGCTGATCGCCTCGACCCACTTTTCGCGCGGCCGGATGCTGTCGGACGCGACCCAGGCGCGCCAGCCGCGCTGCCGCAGGTCGGCCGCCAGCCGGTGGGCAATCGCATCATCTTCGTGCGCATGGCTGAGAGCGTGTTTTAGAAGTTTTCCTGCACTTTCACAGGTACACGACAGGGTTACGAGCGAGGCGCTGCAACATGAGCTGTACCATGCTCGCGTAGATCCAGGCTTCGCTGGTCGTAGTCAGGACTTCGTAGTCCTTGCTCAAGCGTCGACACCGCGATAACCAGCCAAAGGTACGTTCGACCACCCATCGGCGGGGCAAAACCACAAAGCCGGTCGCGGTATCGCTGCGCTTGACGATCTCCACCAGCCAGCCATAGTGTTCCAGCACCCAATCGGCGAACTCTTGCCCGCTATAGCCACCGTCGGCCCAGATCAAGGCCAACTCGGTGAAGCCCTGCGCAAAGGCGGCGGCGAGCAACAGCTTGGCGCCGGCGCGCTCCGGCACATTGGCCGCCGTCACCACGCCCTTGAGCACCAGGCCCAGGACATCCACCAGGAGGTGCCGCTTGCGGCCGGTCACCAACTTGGCGCCATCGTAACCGCGTTCGCCCGCGATGGCGGTGGTCTTGACCGACTGACTATCCATGACCGCCGCCGTCGGCTCGGCGGCCCGTTCCTCTTGTTCGCGCACGGCCTCGCGCAGGGCCGTGTTCAATTGTTCCCACAGGCCACACGTGCGCCAGCGGCTGAAGTAGCCATAAACGGTTTGCCACGCCAGGAAGTCATGCGGCAGGAGGCGCCAGGCGCACCCACTGCGCAAGACATAGAAGATCGCGTTGAGCACTTCGCGCATCTCAACGCTGCGATGCCGGCCCCCGCGTTTCTCCGGCGGGATGAGCGGGGCCAGAAGTTCCCAACTGATATTGCTGAGATCGGTCTCGTAGGCTTGGCGGTTCATCGGTGACTGCTCCAAAGAGGTAGATGGGTACATCAGACACGGAGTATGACACCAGAAGATCGCCAAAGTGTCAAATCGGCAAGGTGACCTCGGCTTTACTTTCAAAACACGCTCTGATGAAGATTTGCCGGGGGTCGCAGGCCGGCGGAACGGCGGCGGGGCCGGGTTCGGCCGCCGCCCGCCCAAACCGGGGCCGGTATTGATCGGGGCGGTTGCGTTCCAGCGCGGCCAGCAGGCTGGACATGAGCTCGCGGCGCAGGCAGTAGTCCAGCAACAGCTCGATCATGCGCGTCTTGGTCATCCCCGTGGTGAAGTTGTCGCGCACTTCCCGGAAGTAGTCAGCGCACAAGATCGTCAGCTCTTCGTCGCTGTACGCGACCGTGAGATATTGGCGGATGTCGGCGGTGTCGGGGTTTGCCATGAGCCAATTCCTTCTCTGTTCAGCGTTTCCGCGCCGCTGATTACCGCAAATCGCGATCCAGCATCGCCAGATCCACTAACCGTGCGCTGTACTGTTCGGCCAGTGTCCGAGCAGCATCCGTAAAGCCGCTACGAGCGAAGAAGGCATAATGGAATGTCCATCCTGCGCCGGCATCGGGCAGCGACTTGCGCACCTTGGGCGTCTTCTCTTCGATCAACTCCTGCACCACTTCGCGTCCCACCGCGTCCACGCCCCATTTGGCTTCACCCAACAACAGCGCCTTCTCGCGCCAGTTGATCGCCGCCACGTCCACCTGAGCTTCGCTGTCCCAGTGCGCGCCGATCTGCTCGACGGCGAAGGGCAATCGGCCGGCGCGGGCCTGCGTCAAAACCCATGCCCGGCACAGCTCTTCGAAAGCGGTCATACCGATAAAGGCGCGCAACTGTCCCGCGATCCGCTCCCACACCTCGTCGAAAAGCCCCTGCGCCAGCAGGCTGAGATTGGGACGAACAAAACGGAAATAGAAGCGCAGGTAGTTATCAGCCAACACGTAGCGGCTGAGGCGGGAGGTTGGCTGCTGTTTCGGCGGTACCGTCACCGGCAACTCGCGGCGCAAGTAGTCCATCTCCACCAACTGGACCAGGTAGGGGTCGGCGCTGACGCGAGAAGGCAAGTTGGCGGCCAGGGCGATATCGGCCGGCCGGCGTGCGCCCTCCGCGATAGCAGAGAGCACGGCCTGATAGTTCCTCGGATCGCGCACTTGTTCCCCAATCAGGTAATCTGGGTCAGCACGAAAAAGGCCAGTCTCGCGGAAAAGCGCTTGTTTGATATTGTCACCCAGTGGCAGCGCGTCAGAAAACTGCTCCAGGTAGGCCGGCACCCCGCCCAGGATGGCATAGACAGCCACCCGCTGCTCGGCGTTGTACCGCGGAAAGAAGGCGACTGTCGCCGAGAATGGCAAGGGGCGGATACGCAACGGGCCGACCATGCGGCCATACAGCGGCGCCTCGGCGCCCAACAACCGCTCCATCATCCCGATGTGGCTGCCGCAGAGCACCAGGCAGACGTTGCTGAACTTGAGGTGCTGATCCCAGGCATTTTGTAGGGCGGAGGGTAAGCCCGGCTCAGAAGCGACGGCGTAGGGGAACTCGTCGAGGATGACGATGTGCCGTTGCTCGCCTTGACAGACGGCGGCCAACTCCTCGAACGCCTGCGGCCAGCTTTCATAGCTGAAGGTGCGCGGGGCGCGCTTGCCGGGGTTGCCGTGTTGCCAGACCTGCTGCGAAAACTGGCTCAACAGCACGTTCGATGGGAAATGGGAGCCGACCCAGTAGAGGTAGGGCCGTTGGCTGGTCCTGGCCCAATGGATCAGCAGCGTCGTCTTGCCCAACCGGCGCCGGCCGCTGACGGCTACCAAACGCGCCATCGGTGTGTCAAGGAGGGCATTCAGTTCGTCCAACTCGCGTTCGCGATCCACCAGCATGGGCGTGACTCCTGAATAGGGTAAGTACGATTAGTCTAATCGTACTTACCCTAATAGTCAAACTCGATCTCTTTCATCATAGCCGAAATTACCATACACGTCGCGTCTTCGGCAACGTCCCACCAACCCAAATTGACCGTTCCGCGGCGCGTGGGCTACAATGCGAATCAGTAAATCAACGAATCAGCAAATCAGCGAGTCGGCGAATGAACCAGGCTTCCAATCTACGTTTGATGTGAAATGACGGCTGGACATTTCTGTCCAGTTTTGGTACAGTAGCGGTATCTTGAACGGGAGGTGCCGCATGTCTATCGCCATCGAAGAGTTGCTGCTGGTCGTGTTTTGCCTGGTGGATGACTGGTATCAGCGCCAAGGCGCGCAGTTGCTGGGGCGCACGGTCGGGGCCAAGCCGACGTTCAGTGACAGCGAGATGCTGACCCTAATGCTGGCGATTGACTTCTTCGAGTTCACCAGCGAGCGGCGCTTTGTGGCCTTCGTGCGGGCCAACTATCGGGCCTTGTTTCCCCAGTTGCTCGACCAGAGCCAGTACAATCGGCGCGCCCGCAGCCTGCGTTACTTGCTCAATGCGTTGCGGGCGGACTGGGCGACCGACTTGGGGGTGCAGCTCGAAGAACACTTCCTGCTCGACACCACCCCCGTCATCGCTGTGGGTTACAAGCGGGATAAGAGTCACAGCGACTTTCGCGGTTCCGCCGACTATGGCTACTGTGCCGCCCGCGACTTGCACTACTTCGGCTACAAGCTGGTCATGTTGACAACGCTGGACGGCACGCCGTATGTTTGAACTGGTGCCCGCCAACACCGATGAACGCGCCGCGGCCGCCGAAATCCTGGATACCCTGCCCCCCGACAGCAACGTCTGGTCCGACAAAGGCTTCATCGGCGCCGACTGGCAAACCGAATGGGCGGAACAGGATATCCATGTCTGGACCACCAAGCGCAAGAATCAGAAAGTGCAGAATCCCCCCGACTTCGACCGCCTGCTCAACCGCGTCCGCGAACGTATCGAGGGTACCTTCGACAGCTTGAAGGAAGGCGGCCGGTCGCTTGAACGCACCCTGGCGCGCACCGTCGGTGGCCTCTGCGCCCGCGTGATCGCCAAGATCGCCGGCGGTACCCTCCGCTTGTACTTGCGCCGGTTCTTCGGCATTGACACCCTGACCTACACCGTCAACGCATAGTATTTCACATCAAACGTAATCTGCCTTCCCCCATCCTCATCACCGGCATTGGCGGCTTCATCGCGTCACATCTGGCGGAGCGGCTGCTGGCGGAGGGCGTGGCTGTGCGCGGGACCGCGCGGCGACCGCAGACCTTCGAGGTCTCCGAGACCTCGAAGGTCTTACGCGGAGCCGAGATCATCCAGGCTGATCTGCTCGATCCTGACTCGCTGCGCCGGGCGGCGGCCGGCTGCCGGACGGTCGTCCACGCGGCGGCCTGGACGGGCGGCGCGGAGCTGCCGGACGCGGCCGGGATGTGCGTCAATGTGGCGGGCACGGCCAATCTGCTGCGGGCCGCCGACCGTGAGGCCGGGGTCGCGCGGTTCGTCTACCTCAGCAGCGTGGCGGTCTATGGGGTGAACCGGGCGCCACTGGTGGATGAAGCGATGCCGACGCCGATTGTGGGTCAGGCGTATCCCGACAGCAAGATCGCGGCCGAACAGCTCGTGCGCGGCGCGGATGTGCCGTGGGTCATCATCCGGCCCGCCTCCACCTATGGCCCGCGCGGGGGCGCGTGGACGGTCGGGCCGATCGCGCAGATCAAGGCCGGCCGGTTGGTGCTGTTGGGAGAGGATCGCGGGCGGGTGACGACTGGCTACATCGCGAACGTGGTGGATGGCCTGTTGTTGGCGTTGGCGCATCCCGCGGCCATCGGCGAGACGTTCAACCTGTGCGACGACCGGGCCGTGACCTTCCGCGAGTTCTACATGGCCTATGCGCGTATGCTCGGCAAAACCGGCCTGCCCACCGTGCCCGGTTGGTTTGCGACGTTGGCGCGGACACCGCCCGCGCGATTGGCGCGCCGCTTGCTCGGCCGGCCAACGATCGGCCCATGGTCGCTCCATTTCCGGCGCAACCCATCGCAGTTCAGCGTGGCGAAGGCGCAGCGCGTCCTGGGCTACGCGCCCGCGGTGGATTTCGCGGAAGGGATGCGCCGCACAGAGGCGTGGCTGCGATCGGCGGGTTATTTGTCCTGATCTTGTCTTTCCGTTATACTTAGCCCATGCGGATTTACCTGGAGTCGCTGGGCTGTCGCTTGAATTACGCGGAGATGACCGCGCTGGG
>Ga0351946_1032_pt1 | contig 17940 bp, 6 predicted proteins | sample BONcelT113001F15_FD_206832 | JGI IMG/M metagenome (GOLD analysis project Ga0351946, IMG submission 206832) | Enriched cells from coal bed in the Powder River Basin, Montana, United States - BONCAT cells T11 rep3 HSBNCT.T11.300.1.F15 ...
GAAAACTACACTTTGACCGGCTTCGACATTTGATGCACCGCAAACTACTGTGGTAATTCCTTCGCCATAATCAACTTCGCAAACAGATAATTTGTCAGCATTTGGATGCTTTTCTTTCTTTAAAACTTTTGCCGTAAAAAATTTATCGTATTTATTTTTATAATCAATAATTTCTTCAACTTCAATTCCCATCATTGTCAGAACACCGTCCAACTCCTCAGTTGTGTAAGAGAAATCTACTAACTCTTTTAGCCAATTGCAAGATACATACATACTCAAAAAAACTTTCTGTTAACCAAACAATATAATTAATTCTAATATATGCAATTTAAAAAATTTTTATGAAATATTAGCAGATATTTTAAATAATATCTTGCAACAGCGAATTTTTTTTCATAGATTTATAAAAAATGTATTAATTAATTGGAGAATTTAAAAGATGAAAAGTTTTAGAAAAGAACTTTGGTTTGAAGTACCAAGGAGACGTGCATTTATCAATATTACTCATGAAGTTGAAAATTGCATCAAAGAAAGCGGAGTAAAAGAAGGCTTGGTGCTTGTTAATGCTATGCACATAACGGCAAGTGTCTTTATTAATGATGATGAACCCGGATTGCATCAGGATTATGAAGTTTGGCTCGAAAAACTTGCTCCCGAAAAACCACATTCTCAGTATAAACATAATGGATTTGAAGATAACGCCGATGCTCACATGAAACGTCAGATTATGGGACGTGAAGTTGTAGTGGCAATTACCGAAGGAAAATTGGATTTCGGAACATGGGAACGAATCTTTTATGGTGAATTCGATGGTTTACGAAAGAAAAGGGTGCTTGTGAAGATTATTGGAGAATGATTCTGGATTCTGGATGCTGAATGCTGAATTGGAAGAAGGTTAAAATCTCTGAGTATCTCTGTGGAATACTCTGTGTTCTCTGTATAAAAAAAAGAGGGTAGTAACACAGAGAAGCACAGAGGGAAGAAACACAGAGATGCACAGAGGAAGAAAATTAATTCTGGATTCTGAATGATGGATTCTGGATTGGAAGAAGGTTAAAATCTCTGAGTATCTCTGTGGAATACTCTGTGTTCTCTGTGTAATAAAAAGAGGGTAGTAACACGGAGATACACAGAGGGAAGAAACACAGAGATGCACAGAGAAAAGAGACGAAAACATCGTTTTTTTGAATGTTATATGAATTATTTATGATTATTACATTAATTTATATTCATTTAATAATTCGTAAATTATAATGATTTTCATAATAATAATACAAACAACATAAATCGAGCTACAAACTACATGAATTTGTATGTATTTGTCTTTGTTTACGATAGAAAAAAGTTTTGAAGAATCTGAGACCTTTTTTAATTTGATGTGTCTTTGTTATTAAGATAATATTAATATTTGTAATTATAAATATTAACAGTAAATTTGAAATATTATTTTTCATTTAAGGGGCGAAATAAATATGAAATTTACTTAGACAAGTATTTCGAGTTTTTTGAATGAATAGTTATTTTGATAATTAAAAAAGGAGCTTTTTATGAAAAACATTTTACTATTAGTTGGAATTTTACTTGCTTTTTCTAATTTATTATGTCAAGAAATCAACAAAAATGAAATAATTCAGAAGAAAAGTGAGTTAACTGATTTCAATGCAAACTATCCCGGAACGAGTTTCCCAAGACCATTTGTTACTAATGGCAATCCGGTGGAGAATCCCAAAAATTCACCGGCAATTTCTACGGGGTATTATTTCGTACATAGCAATGACCCTGTCATTGTCCCATGGAGACCTATACCGAATATATTGGATACTACCGATGATACCAAAAACTGGCGAAGAATCCTCTCGGGTCCAAATCAAAGAACTAATAATTATTGGCTTTCCAATCTTGCGGATGGTCGGCGATATTTTAGAAATCCTAATAATATGAGTGATTCATGTGATAATGCAATTGCCGGACCAATTCCTATTGGCTTTAAGTTTTTATTTAATGGCATTGAATATGACAGTTTCTATGTTTCAACAAACGGTGCAATTTTCCTTTCCAACTCCCGATATTATTATGACCAATACGGAAACAGGGAATTTAGAAACAATAATTACGGACAACCCAATTGCTATAATACAATGAGTATGGACTGGTTCGAAAGAGCCAAACGTTCAGGAAGCGGATTGGGTGATACTACAAAAGACGATTTGGGCTGGCAAAAAGCTGTAAAATATGGCTGTGATTCAAATTATGCTAAGAATGCAAGACCGGATAATAATGGAGGCGGAATGGATATTCCCTTGATAGCTCCATTCTTTGGTGATGGCTGGTTATCGCAATGGGATGCCGTCAGTAAAAAAGTGCAGGATAGAGGAAGGGTATATTTTCACAGGGATTCCAATAATAATAAATTGATAATATATTTTGTTGATTTTCAGATAAAAGGAAAATTACAGCATCCTTTTGATTCAGTATATGTATGGAAACCTGACTCACTGCAACCATGGCATAATAACTATATCTCTACCAATGCTCAAATAATATTGAATAAAAGCGACACAAGTATAACAATTACTTATGAAAGGTTCAGAGGACATATCGTAAAAGGTTTGTATGAATGGACTGCAAAAGAAGTAATTCGCTTCAACACAAGTTGTGTGGTTTCGGGTCCTGCCCGACATCAGAATTACAATTCAAGAACCGGAACAGGAACATACCCTTGGGCGGAGGAATACGACCAAAGTACTTATGTATGGTCAAAATATGTGACTAAAGTTAATACAGGATATCCTGAAAATACACAAGGAATTAAATTCAAACAATGGAAAAATACATTAAGAGTATCTGATATTTCTTTCAGAGTTAAAAAGCAGATTGAGAACAGCGAAGATTTTACTGAAGAAATTTCCACAAGTAAAGTAAATAATTTCGAAATACTTGCCGGGCATGAACAAATTGGGCAATTGCAACCTGTAATCATTGTACAGAATTTATCAAATGATATTCAGGGACCAGACGGAGTAAATTATCAAAAACAGGATTTGAATTTCAAAGTAAGGTGTACAATTGAAAATCAAGCAACAAAAAAGATTATTTATAACAAAATATTTTCATTGGATTCGCTTATTTTAGCCAATAAAACATCCGAGGATTACTTTGACAAATTTTATATTGCAAAAGCAAGTTTCGACGGGAAAGACTACCATATTGACACATCTCATTCCGATTACTATGATGCTAATGGTAAACTGAAAAATTTTAACGGAATTCCATCCTATGGTCATTTGGCTGTCTTTTTACCTCCGTTTATTCCTTATGAAGATAATTTATCAGAAATTGGTTTAATGTCAATTATTGCATATATAGAACCTGTTGACCCTGCAACGAATTCCAAATTCGGAGATATGTGGCAATTTGACGATACTTTTAAAAAAGATTTTTGGGTATTAAAACAGATTCAATCCAATGAAGTGTTTAATGATGATGTTACAGAATATCATGTTATTCCTGATAAAAATCAAAGTCCCGTTGCAATTCCTTCTGTTAATAAATGGGTAAGTATAGGTGCTACAGTTATAGGTGGTGAATACGTCTCTCACAATCCACTTCCTCCAAGAGGAAATATTTACTGTGAAAATTCAGAATTATTTCCAAATTACAAAGTATCATCACCGACAATTAAACTTGAAAGACCTTTGAGTGTAGTTTTCGGAGAATGGGGTGGAAATGAACTAATCTCTTTTCCAATTGACATGACTAATAGAAATAATCCAATTCTTTCAGTTGCCATACAGAGAGCAACAAACAGGAGTAGTTGGGATAGAGGATTTTCAGATGAAGTTTTGGTAGGATGTGAGCATAGGGTTGTTAACTCGGAATGGTACAATGAAGTTCAAAAACCTGACGAAATTCTGATTCAATTTAAAAGACCGACTCTTTCAGATGGAAAAGACGGAAAACTGATTTCTAATATAAGCGAAGCTGACTGGACTTATCATCCAAGAAGAGGAGGTGCCTCGGCTGTTACTAATATGTCCGCATTCACTTTATTCGGAGGTGGCGGTTATATGACAGGTTTTTTAGAAACGGATAAAGATTCGGCTTTGTCTTTACCGGTTTATACTTTACCCAACAGACAATTAAACGGACTTAGATATGATTATTATGATGACGGAATTGACAACGAGTTTAAAACATATTTTATTCCAATTCCTGATTCATTTTACAAAAGAGGAAATGAATTTGAAAAATATTTTCGATTTAGAATTAAACTAAATGCAAAAAATAATCAGTTATCGGAAAATACGATTTTAGATGATGATGATGCTGTTTACATTGATAATATTAAGTTAATTAATTCTGATTTGGATATCAGATTGACCAAAGTAGAAGCAAAAATGCCTTATACGGTAATCCCAGCAAGTCAGGTAAACCGGATTCCGATAACATTTAATATAATCAATTATTCAAATACATATTCTTCATCTTTTTGGGTTAAGACAAATATTGTTTATAGATCAGATTTTGATCAATTGTATTTTCCTAAAGAATCTTGGGTTTATAGGGGACATCCCGATAGCTTGGATGATGAAACGATTGAACTTTTCAAGCAAAAGAATCAGGAAGCAAGAGATAGTGCAAGATATATTTTATTCCACAAAAAATCGGTTTATTGTTCAAGCAAATTATTTTCGATGCTTACCCCGCGAGCGAATGTTGAGTTGGGAACAAAAAACTGGAATGCCAATAATCCGCCGGGGGGATACATTATTATTTCGATAATAATCAATCAGGAAGCTGATTCGGATATTTCCTATGATACAACATTTAGTGGGGTTAGCATACGGTTTGGACCTATGTTTGCATATCACCCAATACCAAATGAAGGCAACCAACGCATGGCTGAGAATGGTGTAGCACAAATGTCAGGAAGATTTGGCTTGGGGTTAAATATGAATGGTTATAGTATGGGAGGAGTTGGAACTAACTGGTCCCCTATTCCTAATGAATACGGAGATATGGGTGGAGATGGAGGCGATGGAATATTGGCAACGAAATTTGAACTTACTAAAGAAGATACGATATTTGGAATTGGAGGTTTCTTTGTATCTAAAGGTTCTTCACCTGATAATATTGTATACCGATTATTCTCCGGTGATTCACTACCTGAAACAGAAATTCCTTTATCGGTAATTAATTCTAATAGAGGAACAGACGCTCTAACAGGTTATTATAGATTGTGGGATCAGATTGTTTATGATTTGTTCGATAAACCTATTGTGTTACCCAAAGGGACTTACTGGGCTACAGTAGAGCAATTAGGAGAAGACGGAATTGAATTAGGTGCTTCGAAAAGCAGAGTAGCAATGCGTTGCACAAAACTTCATTATCATAATCCTGAAAGACCGGATAGCAACGGAAGCAAGGCAATATATTTGTTGTTGGATAAAACATTACGAAAAAAGAATTCTAATAATAATCTTGTGAATGATAATTTATTTGCATACAAAAACGGAACTGATAATTGGGTAGCATTTGCCCCTGAAACAGGTAATCCGGGTTACGGACATTTACAGCACGAAGGGATTTCACCCGTTGATAAACAAACAAAAACATATACAAGAGGTACTTGGATACCTTATGTTCTTCCATACATGGGTAATAAAAAATATAATAATGTACCAATTTACGAAGATTGCGATATACCGGTAGAGCTGACATACTTCAACGGATTCATTCGTAAGGGAGCAGTGGATTTGATTTGGGAGACTGCAAGCGAAATAAATAATTACGGATTTTATGTTGAACGAAAAGTTGAAAATGATGTATGGAAGACACATTCCGGTTTAATACCAGGGAATGGAACTTCCAATATTCAGCATGAATACAGCTTTGAAGATAAAGACGTAATTCCAAATACTACCTATCATTATAGATTACGTCAGGTAGATAATGACGGTACACAAACCTGTGATGATTTTTCCAATATCATAACATTGACATATATTGAGAATGATGAAATCAGTTTTTTACCTAATTCACCAAATCCGTTTAGTGATAGAACTGCTTTGACTTTCATTCTTCCAAATAGTAATAATGTCAGTTTAGATATTTTAGATTTATTCGGTAATGTGATAAGTACAATTTTAGATGAGAATTTGAATGCAGGAAAGCATATATATTATTGGAATGGAAAAGATTATTTTGGTAAAAAATGTTCTGCCGGTGCTTATCTTGTTAGATTGAGAGCGGGAAAAGAGGTGTTGACGAGAAAAAGCATTTTAATTGACAATTAATTCTGGATTCTGAATTATGAATGCTGAATTCTGAATTGGATGACTCAGCGTACTCTGTGAAAAACTCAGTGTCCTCTGTGGTAAAAAAAAGAATGATTAACCACAGAGGGCACAGAGGGAAGAAACACTGAGAGCACGAAGATAATTCTGAATTAAAAGAGATTAAATAATATTTTGGAACAGAAAACAGATAACGGATAACAGATAACGGAAATGGAGTTTTTATGAAGAATTTTACTTTTTACATGATGCTGATAATACTGTTGAGTTCACAGTTGAACGGACAGAACAATTATCCTTTGCCTTTTGTGCAGGAAGGTTCTTCTATGAACAATCCTAAACATTCTGCGGCTGTTTCTACCGGATATTACTATGTCCGCAGTAACGATAAAATAAAAGCACCTTGGAAAGCCGAACCTTCAATTCTCGACACTTCTTCTGATAAAAAGAATTGGCGAAGAATTCTCTCAGGTCCAAACCAAAGAAGTAAAGATTATTGGCATAACAATCCTTTCGAAGGTTTAAGATATTTTTGGAATCCAAAGAATTTGAGAGATTCATGCGATAATGGAATAGCCGGACCCATTCCGATTGGTTTTAAATTTTTATTTAATGGCATTGAATATGACAGTTTCTATATTTCAACAAATGGTGCAATAATATTATCAAATTCAAGATATTTTTATGACCAATTAGGAAACAGGGAATTAAGAAATAATAATTACGGTCAACCAAATTGTTATAATACCATGAGTATGGATTGGTTCGAAAGAGCCAAACACAATAAGGACGGCTTGACTGATACAATGCCTGATGATTTCGGATGGCAAAAAGCAGTGCAATATGCCTGCGATTCTGATTTTGTGCTGAATTCAAAACAGGAAAAAAATGGCTGGAATATTAATCTCCCGATAATATCGCCGGCTTGGGGGGATTGCATTTTATCACAATGGAATTCAAAGACCTGGCGACCTGAGGATAACGGAAAAGTATATTTTTACCGTGATACTATCAATAAAAAACTGATTGTTTATTTTGTGGAACTGCAACTGAATGGTAATATTCAAGTTCCTTATGATTCAATATATATCTCCAATCCAAACGCTTTAAGAGCCGGAGATAATAATTATCTAAGTGCAAATTTCCAGATAGTATTGGATGCTAACGATAGTAGCATCGTTTTCAACTATGAAAAATTTACAGGTGAATTAAAGACAAATAATGTCATTTATAAATCAAATGAAGTTTTTCGTTTTAATACAAGTTGCATGGTTTCAGGTAAGGCAAGACACATTAACTACAATTCAAAAACTGCGAAATTGGACAGTAATTATAAAGGTACTTTGCCTTGGGCTGGTGAATATCCCCAAAGCACAACCGTTTGGTCAAAATTGAATACGGAAAAAGACATATATTATCCTGATTCGATGCACGCAATCAAATTCAAACAATGGAAAAACACAATTCGTGTTTGCGATATTTCCTTCAGGGTAAGACCACAAAAAAGGAATAGTCCTGATTTTTCCAAAGAAGTACTGACAAGCAAAGCAAAGAATTTCGAGATTCTTGCAGGACATGAGCAGATAGGGCAAGTTCAACCTGTAATTATCGTACAAAACTTATCAAATGATATTCAAGGACCTGACGGAATTAATTTCCAGCCGCAGGATTTGAATTTCCGTGTAAGATGTGCAGTAATAAATCAACTGACAAGAAGGCCACTTTATAATAAATATATCAAAGTGGATTCATTAGCACTTGCGAATAAATCAGGTGAAGCCGCTTATGAAAAAGTTTATTTTGCAAAAGCTTCTTTTGACGGAATAGATTATACAATTGATACTGCAAATTTCGAATATTACGACGTGAATGGTAAAATGAAGAACTTTGACGGCATTCCTCCTTATGGTTATGGAGCAATATTTTTTCCACCATTTGAGCCGAATGATTTGTTTGATACTCATATTGGTCCAATGAAAGTTTTTGCAATGCTTGACCCCACTGACCCAAGAACAGGAATTGGTTTTGGAGACAGATGGGCGTTTGACGATACTTTAAGTATTCCATTTAATGTTATTAAGCATATTGAAAGATTTGATGGATGGTTTAAAGAATTTAAGGAAGATGGAAGAGATTTTCATGTAATAAAAGATGATGATGGCAACTTGACGGCGATTCCTAATGCTTTAAGATGGGTTAGCAAAGGTGCAAGAATTGTTAACGGGGAAGATGTTTCATTGAATCCCTTACCACCAAGAGATAAATATGGTTGCAAAAATTTTGAAGCTTACACATATAATTCTATAAAATCTCCTGTGATTGAGTTGAACCGCCCTGCATCTGTTGCTATTGGCGAATGGGGTGGAGATGAGATAATATCTCATCCTATTGATTTAAATGTATTTAAAAATCCAATACTTACATTATCAATCCAGAGGACTAAGAAAAGAGATGACTGGCAAAGGGGCTGGTCTGATGAAATGCTGATTGGATGTGAGCATCGGGTAGTAGCAAATGATTGGTACAACGAAATTCAAAAACCTGATGAAATCAGAGTGCAGTTTGCAAAACCATCGCCAAACTGGAAAGACGGTGCAGGAATGACAAATATTCCCGAAGAGAATTGGACTTATCATCCGGGGAATAATGGAGGCAAAGCAATCACAGATATGTCGGCTTATACTCTATTTGGTGGTGGAGGTTATATGACAGGTTTTTCGGAAAAAGATAAGAATTTAGCTCTTGAGCAACCGGTATATGATGTAAAATTGGGTAGAAGAGTAAATGGTTTAAGATATGATTATTACGATGATGGTATTGATTTTGTGTTTAAAAAGGTCATGATTCCAATACCGGATTATTATGCCAATGCAAGCAATGAAGGTTCGAAATATTTCAGATTTAGAATTCAGGTAAATGCAAAAAATAATCAAATATCAGCAACGAGCATACCCGATGATGATGACGATTTTTATGTTGATAATATTAGTCTAAGAGAGATGGAAGGAGATGAAGATGTAGATATTGAATGTATCGGTGTTAATACTAATTTCAAATACTCAGTTGCTCCGGCATCTCAAGCAATTGCGATTCCAATAAGCAATACTATTGCAAATAATATAAATCTTCAAGCTCCTTCATTCTGGATAAAAACACATATTTTTACTAAAAATGATTTTGGAAAAATGTTTTTTTTAGATAATGTATGGATTTATAGGGGCGACCCAAATACAAGTGATTACGAAGAAAAATTGGCAGAATTCAGGTATTTAAATGAATTAGCCCGAGACAGTGCAAGATGGCAATTATTCCAAAACAAATCAATTTATTGCAGAGTAAAAAATCTTCCATTAATGAGAGGCAATGTTACTGAACAATTCACAATGCCAAGCTGGGATGCACGTTTATCACCTCCCGGAGATTATGTTATTGTAAGTATTGTATATGTTCCGGGTGGCGATTTGGAACCACAGAATGACACTAATTATACAACTGTTAACATAAATTTTGGTCCTATGATGGCTTATCATCCAATTAAGGATTTGTCAGACATTAGACAGGCAGATAATAATGTGGAAGAGCAATACGGAAGGAAAGGTAAAGGATTAAGTATCTATGGATATAAATTGGGAGGAGTTGGGACCAGCTGGTACCCTGAACCTTTTGAATACGGAGACGATGGTGGATCAAGTTCAGGACAAATAGCAATGAAATTCGAACTTTTTCAGGAGGATACTCTATTTGGTTATGGTGCATATTTTGGAAGTAAAAATTCAGCTCCAGACCATATAACTTATAGATTATATGAGGGCTTGAATTACCCGGCTGTTGAAGTACCCGGTTCGGTTATGTTTTCTAAAAGAGGGTATGATGCAATATCAAATTTTACGCACTGGGATAAATTCGTGTTTGATTCACTTAAAACACCAATTGTATTAAAAAAAGGTACATATTGGGTTGCTGTTTCACAATTGGGTGAAGATGGACTTGAGCTTGGTGCATCCAGATCATATTCTGCAATGCGAAGCACAAAAGCATATTATCATAAACCTCAAACAGCTGATAAAAATGGCTCGAAAGGAATTTTCTTGAATATTGATAAAAGATTCAGAATAAATAAATCCACCAGGAAATTAGTTACCTGGGATGAAAACTCGACAAATCAAATCACAAAAAGTAATGTTCAAAAGCCGATTCACAAGTATGAAACGACTGTTCAATTTGAAAATCAAAACTTTTTTGCTTATGAAAATGGTTTGGGTAGCGGCTCTTGGGAAAAATTTACAGAAACGGTTGGAAATCCTGCTTATGGACATCTTACTCACGAAGGATACCCACCGAAAGATAATCAGACAAAAACTTTTTCAAGAGGGTCGTGGATGCCACTATTGGTACCGTATTTCGGGAATAGGAGTTATAATAATAGATATTATTATCAATATTGTTGGGGACCAGTAGAACTGACTTACTTCAACGGATTCATTCGTAATGGTGCCGTTGATTTGATTTGGGAAACAGCAAGCGAAATAAATAATTATGGATTTTATGTTGAAAGAAAAATTGAAGATGATGTTTGGAAGACACATTCCGGTTTAATACCGGGGAATGGAACTTCCAATATTCAGCATGAATATGGCTTTGAAGATAAAGAAGTACTCCCTAATACAACTTATCATTACAGATTAAGACAAGTTGATAATGACGGTACACAAACCTGTGATGATTTTTCTAATATAGTAACTTTGACTTATACTGAAAAAGGAGAAATAAGCATATTACCAAATTCACCCAATCCATTTAGCGACAAGACGGCAATCACTTTTATATTACCGTATAATGAGAAAGTAAGTTTAGATGTAATGGATTTATTCGGCAATGTAATAACAACAATTTTAGATGAGAATTTAAGTGCAGGAAAGCATATATATTATTGGAATGGAAAAAATAATTTTGGTAAAAAATGTTCTGCCGGTGCTTATCTTGTCAGATTGAGGGCGGGAAAAGAGGTGTTGACAAGGAAGATAATGATGAATTCCGGATTCTGAATGGAGTTAAAATCTCTGAGTATCTCTGTGTAATACTCTGTGATCTCTGTGTAACAAAAAGAGGGAAGGAACACAGAGACACACAGAGTTAGAAACACAGAGATGCACAGAGAAAGGAAAGTAATTCTGGATTATGGATTTGAAAAGTGTTAAAATCTCTGAGTATCTCTGTGAAATACTCTGTGATCTCTGTGTAACAAAAAGAGGGAAGTAACACAGAGATACACAGAGAGAAAAGACACAGAGATGCACAGAGGAATGAAAAGTAATTATGAATAAAAGAGATTAAAAAATGTTTTGTAACAGATAACGGATAACAGAAAACAGATAACTGAAAAAGGAGTAATTATGAAAAAGATGATGTTTTATTCGCTGATATTTGTTTTGATTCAATCACTTTCGATTGGACAAAATAATTATCCTATGCCATTTGTGCAGACTGGTTATGAAGTAACAAATCCAGATAATAGTCCTGCGGTTTCTTCGGGTTATTATTTTACGACAAGCGACCAGTATTTACTTCAAAGCGATTGGAAAGTAGTACCGACAATCAAAGATACTATTAATGACAGCACAAGCTGGATAAGAATTCTTTCCGGTCCGAAACAAAAACCGCTTTCCTACTGGTCTGAAAATCTTGATTTGGGTACGGGATATTTCCGTAATCCCAATAATCAATATGATTCAACTGACAATGCTATTGCAGGTCCTATTCCTATCGGATTCAAGTTCGTATTCAATGGAATGGAGTACGATAGTTTCTATGTTTCCAGCAATGGCTCTATTGCACTGACAAATTGCAGATACTATTATGCAAGTAACGGACAGCGTGAAACAAGAAAAAATGATTACAGCGATTCAACTGCTTATAATACTTTTAGTTCCGATTGGTTTATCAGAACAAAACGTAAAGGTGATGGTATAGCCGATACTGTCCCCGATAATTTCGGCTGGTTGAGTGTTGTTGGTTCGGGACAGAACGCTGGACTGCTTAGTTCTCAATCCGCATGGAAAATCAGCAATGACAATAAGATTGCTATGATTTCTCCTTTTCAGGGAAACGGCTTTTTAAGTCAGTATTATATCAACAGACCGAACGATGTTGCTAAGGTCTATTATAATGTGAATAAAACAGGTAAGGAATTGATAATTTACATTGTCAATTTTCGCTTGAAAGATACTCTCAGGACACCGATGGGTAATGTCTATCTGCCCAATGCAATGTATCTTGGAGAAAACGAGAATGGTTATGTATCTGCAAATGTTCAGATTAAACTTAGAGCCGCAGATAGTACGATTAGTTTTCATTTTGAAAAGTTTAGCGGTCAACTGACGGTAAATGGCATTAAATATGGTGCAAATGAAATATTCCAGTATAATACGGATTGTGGTTTGTACGGCTTTGCCCGCCACAAGAGTTTTGACTCGAAAGTATATGTCAAAAATCCTGATTATAAAGGTACTTTGCCATGGGGAGGGGAATACAATCAATATAGCGAAGTTTGGAACAAAGCTGATTTCAGCAGAAAACATATTCATATTGACAATTTCAAATCAATAAAATTCAAGCAATGGAAAAACACTTTGCGGGTAGTGAGTGTCAATTTCGTTGCAAGAAGGCAAAAAGAGAATTCACCGGATTTTTCCGAAGAAATTCCAATGTCCAAATCAATTGATTTTGAAATTTTGGCAGGGCATGAACAAATCGGTCAGGTGCAACCTGTTGCAATAGTGCAGAATTTAACAAATGATGTTCAGGGTTTGGATGGAGTAAATTATCAAAGTCAGGACATCAGTTTCAGAGTTCGCTGTGCAATTGTAAATCAAGTAACAAGGAGACCACTTTATAATAAATATACAAAAGTTGATTCGCTAATTTTAGCAACAAAATATGGTGAAGCAGCTCTCGAAAAATTATATTTATCAAAAGTGGATTATTTCGGTCTGGATTATTCTGCTGATACTTTGCATAAAGAATACTACGACAAATACGGAAAATTGAAGAATTTCAATGGTATTCCTCCTTATGCTTACGTAAAAGTTTATTTCCCGCCATTTGAACCAAATGATTTATTCAAAACTCATATCGGACAGATGAAAGCATTTGTAATGGTTGACCCGACAAACCCCAAGAACGGTGAAAGTTTAAAAGATATGTGGAAATTTGACGATACAATGGGTGTAAGATTCTGGACTATGAGACATATCCCCGAAACTGAAACATTTATTGATGATGGCACTGAATTTCATGTGGTATCAGATAAATACGGTAATCTGACTGCTATACCATCAGTTTATAAATGGGTAAATATTGGTGCTGAATCAGTAACCGGAGAAGATATTTCGGATTATCCCTTACCTCCAAGAGATTCTGCATTGTGTGAAAATAAGGAACTCTATCCGAATTTCAAATTGAAATCGCCTGTAATCAAAATGGACAGACCTGCTAGTGTTGCACCCGGAGAATGGGGAGGCGATGAGATACGTTCTTATCCGATGGATATGCATCAAAAACCCGGCTCTGTACTCACTTTGAGTGTCCAAAGAACAAGAAAGAGAGAATCATACAACAGAGGTTGGTCTGATGAACTTTTGGTTGGTCCTGAACACAGAGTTGTTAAAAACACATGGTATAACCCAATTACAGAACCGGATGAACTCAGGGTAGAATTTGCAAAATCAACTCCAAATTGGAAAGATGGAACAGGAATAACAAATATTCCCGAAGAAAACTGGCGATATCATCCCCGCAGAAAAGGAGCGGCACCTGAAACAAATATGTCAGCATATACAATTTTCGGTGGTGGGGGTTATATGGTTGGATTCCTTGAAACAGACAGGGATTCCGCACTTGCACCACCGGTATATCAGCCATCGGGATTAAGAGCTCCTAATGGATTAAGATATGAAATTTCAGACTGTGGGATTGATTATGACTTCAAATCATATTATATTCCAATTCCCGATACATTTATTCGTGCTGGAAATGAAGGTGCAAAGTATTTCAGATTCAGAGTAAAGTTGAATGCAAAGAATCATCAGCAATCTAATATATGTATTCCTGATGACAATGATGAATGGTTTGTGGATGATATAAGAATACTAAATGCTAATGGTGAATGTATTGATATAAGGATTACCAAATCATATATACAGAATGTGAATAAGCTTACCCCTGCTTCACAGGCAATAGCAATGCCGGTTAGAATGCAATTAATGAATAATACACCATACCAAGCACCATCTTTTTGGGTAAAAACTTTGATTGTCCCTAAAAAACATTTTGATGAACTTTACTTTCTAAATAACTCATGGATATATAAAGGTAATAAAAATGATGAATATTATGATTATATGATTGAATTGTTCAAAGAAAAAAATCAAATAGCAAGAGATTCAGCAAGATGGCAATTATATCAGAAAACTGTTTATTGCAGAATTAAACAATTATGGATGTTAAGACCGGGAGCACAAGAAACTATTACGATGCCAAATTTTAATGCAAGGTCAAATCCACCCGGTGAATACGTTTGTCTATCTTTATTATACGTACCGGGTGGGGATGAGGAACCAACAAACGATACAACTTATTCATATTTTAAAGTCAATTATGGTCCGATTATGTCGTTAATTGGTGTTCAGAATACAAGCCAATATAGAAATTTTCAAAATGATGTTTCTGAAAGTTCCGGTATTCCTGGGCGTGGATTGCATCTTCCGGCTTATTCGAAAGGAGGTCTCACAAATAAATATCTTCAAGACTGGGAAATAGGAGGTCTTGACGGTGAATCCGAACCCGGAGAAATTGCGATAAAATTTGAACTGTTTCAGGAAGATACTTTATTCGGTTATGGAGCATTTGTAGAAAATTTATCAGCGGAACCAAATTACATTGAATATCGTTTATATAACGATAAAACTTTACCAAAGGATGAAATTCAGGGTAGTCATTTAATTGTCGAAAGGTCTTATGATGATTTATTGAAAGATTATGTATATGGAAAAGTACAATATAATTTGCTCGAAAAGCCATTGAAATTGCCTAAGGGTTACTATTGGATTTCAGTAAAAGCTCAGGGTTCGGCTAATTTGAATCTTGCCGCATCCAAAACAGATGTAGGAATGAGAACGACTGTTGTTTCCGAAGGAACATTTCCGAATGAAGACGCAAATGGAAATATGGGGAGGAATTATTTTATAAATCCGAATTATATAAATCGTGATGTATTTGGCTCTCCTGTAAATCATAATTTCTTTGCATATAAAAATCAGGACAGTAATTGGAAATCTTTTAGTCCGACGAATGGAAATCCTGCTTATGCACATTTGAATTATATGGGACTAAGTCCAAAAGATAATCAAACAAATACTTATTCGAGAGGAACTTGGAATCCACTGATTTTCCCGTATTTTGGGAATAGAGCTTATAGCTCGACTTATAATTATCAAGATTGCACACCGGTAGAATTACTCTCATTCTCAGGTTTTTCTCGAAAAGGAGAAAATGACCTTTACTGGGAAACTGCTTCCGAAATTGACAACTACGGGTTTTATATTGAAAAGAAAGTCAACGATGGGAATTGGAATACTATGAGTACATTTATTCCCGGATTTGGAACTTCAAATATTCAACATGATTACAACTATACCGATGAAGATGTAAAACATGACGAAGTTTATTATTACAGATTACGACAAGTTGATTTGGACGGCACACAAACAGACGATGATTTTTCGGGAGTAGTTCGATTATGTTATCAGGAAACATTGAAAGAAATCGTTTTGGATAATTCACCAAATCCTGCAACCGAACTTACTGTTATAAATTATAAGATTCCTTCTGAAAAAAATATTAAATTGGAAATTTATGATTTGCAGGGAAATCTGATTAATACATTGATTGATGAAATTAAATCAGCCGGTGAGCATAAAATTATCTGGAAACTGAATGATTCCAAAAATAAAAAAGTCAGCACCGGCGTTTATATAATCAAGCTAACTGTTGGTATGGAAGTTTTGACAAGGAAGATGATTATAAATTCTGGATTCTGAATGATGGATTAAAAGAAATTAAAATCTCTGAGTATCTCTGTGGAATACTCTGTGCTCTCTGTGTAAAAAAAAGAGTAGGAAACACAGAGATACACAGAGGAAAGAGACACTAAGATGCACAGAGGAAGGAAAAAATGGAAATTTGGACGTCCAACTTCCAACGTTCAACTTCCAACGATTAACTGTGATAATAAAGTATTGTAATAAGAAGGAGAAAATTTGATGAGCGAAACAATATTTTCTAAAATAATCAGGAAAGAAATTCCTGCTGATATAGTGTTTGAAGATGATGATATTCTTGCTTTCAGGGATATTAATCCTCAGGCACCGCATCATATTTTGCTAATTCCCAAAAAGGAAATAGCGACAATAAATGATGTAGAATCCGATGACGCTGAACTGATAGGCAAGATAATAATCAGAGCAAAACTAATTGCCAAAGAACTCGGATTTGCCGAAGACGGCTATCGTCTTGTATTCAATTGCAATAAGCATGGAGGACAGGATGTTTATCATATCCATCTGCATTTATTGGGTGGACGTCAGATGAAATGGCCTCCCGGATAAAAGAACCTCACCCTAACCCTCTCCTTAAAAGGAGAGGGATTTTAAGAAATTCACTCTAACTCTGTACTATAATAGAAGATGGGTATTAAGAACCTCACCCTACCCTCTCCTAAATAGGAGAGGGATTTTTCAATACGTTCAATTTATAAAAATCACACTGCTACTTTTTATTTAAATCTGATTTTTTCTTACCCTCTTCAATCAAATCCAATCTAACTTTTTCACGAATAGAATCGAGTAAATCATAAAATCTGCGTGTGTCTTTATGTGCAATATTAAAAAATTCTTCTTTGAACGATTCCTGAGTATAACCATACTCATCATATATCTTCTTAATTTGCTTTTCAGCTTTTAGGGAATCATTTTTATATTTTTCCCTTGCAACTAATATATTTTTATAAGCATCAACAAAATTTTCTTCGCTATCCCTGAAATAATCACATCCAAGAACAATAAAGCTTGTTATCAATATCAATATGCATTTAAAAAAAGAGTATCATTATTAGAAACAAATCCATCAGTTAATAAATTTGTAGTTTTATTAATCTGAATCTGATAATCAGGGAATTCATTAGGTGCAATTTTCCCTATTGTTCCATTTTCAAATTCCCTCCAGCGTTTTCCAATTTTATTCCAGTTGATTAAAGCACTTTTTGCATGATAAGAAATAAATGGATAATTTTTCGGGTCATCCTTAGCGTGTAATTTTGCTGAATATGGATTAAATTTCATATTGGTAAAATTAATAATTTTTTCATCACCGGGATAATTTGGGTCAGCAATATATATTTCTCCTTTGTTATAATCCATACCATAAGCGATTAAAGCGTGACCGGAATACTTTTTACTGCCATCTTTGTGTTTTCCGTTCTCACGCCAGATTCCTACAAATTGTGGTTCCTTTGTCAAAACCATAGAATAGGCAAAGGATAATAATTTTATTCTGTCCAAATCAGGATTCAAATCAATTTCCTTCATCC
>Ga0351946_1033_pt1 | contig 17872 bp, 10 predicted proteins | sample BONcelT113001F15_FD_206832 | JGI IMG/M metagenome (GOLD analysis project Ga0351946, IMG submission 206832) | Enriched cells from coal bed in the Powder River Basin, Montana, United States - BONCAT cells T11 rep3 HSBNCT.T11.300.1.F15 ...
CCATCCGGCGAACAAGAATGTTGAGCTGCGCGTAATTCCGTCAGAAGGCGGAGCATCCAAAACCGTAGTCAAGTTGTTTGGCGGGCAAGGTACCATGAACGTGAACTCGTGGTCACCCGATAGCAGAACCATTGCTTTTGTCTCATATCGACTCAAAGAGTAGTCTTGGGTTAAAAACAGTAAATTAGCATATTCAAAAGCGCCAATCCATCTCGGACTGGCGCTTTGAGTTTATTGAGTTATTGCTTAGCGCATCAACACTGGATAGGTATCGACCATCACATAAGTTTTTGCCATTGTGACTTCTTCACCTTTGTCAAAGGTATAAGTGATTGATTTAATCGTCCCATCAGGATTGGCTTCGACGGTAGTGTTGTTGGTATAGTAAAGCGGCAGCGGGTTGGCGTTGTCATCAGCCAGCATGATGCTGTAAACATGCTCATCTGCTTTGAGGGATGAACCAGAAAAGCTGGCTGTCACCCTGGTTTCGTCGTTTGTGATTGTGATATTTCCTACACCTTCGGGTTGGTTGGCATTCTGCCACTGCGAAATATTGGTTCCGCCGCGTACAAACATCTGCCCCGTTTTGAATTCGCTCATACCAACCAGTTTGAGACCAATGCCATAAAATTTGATTTCATCGCAGTTGGTAACAGCAATCACTGTGGCGCTATTTGCCAATGTGCCTGCCTCATTAAGTGTGCTGCTGATTCGATAAGAGGCGAAGGGCATATCCCATGAGCCAATGAATTTGATCTTGAAGCCGTCATAATTTGAAAGGGTCACCAAACCATTGTCATAGTTAAGCAATAACGGATAGCGTGTGATGGCATTTGGATCAATACTGGTTTTTCCATCTTCATCCAAACGTCCTTCTATAACCCAAACGACCATCTGTCCAGTGCTGTTTTTGGTGACAGCGCCGCCCACATAGTGCAGTGAGTCAAACCCAATTTGATTGTAAGAGGGCAGCATCGATGGTGTTGGCACAGATAAGCGTGAAAACTCAAGCAAACTTTGTTGGCCGTCTTCAACCGCAGTCACAAACGGATTGTTGGCACCTGAAGGTTTATTGATCTTGAATGTGAAGGTTTCTTCTAATGTTCCAGCTTTTTTACCGCCAAAAAACTTCAGCCCAAAACGATTAAGATTGGTTTTGTAAGTGCCAGTGATGGTTACGGTAATATTTCCGTCTGCATCAGGCGCCCAGGTCTCGGTGGGGATAATGTTAATGAACTTGTTTGTTGCTCCCACTTCGACGCGGAATTGCTCGTTATTTGGAATAATCACTTTGATACTTTTTCTGTCCAGGGCTGAAAGGATATTATCCCCATTATCGCGGACTAAAAGAGATAACGTAATCGGCGCATTCCCGTCGATTTCACTGTCTGGGGTGAGTTGAAAAGCGCCAAATGAGCTAGTATATATCAAGCTGGCGCCATCTGCAGGCATATTCTCTCCGGCTGAGAAACTGCGAGAGTCTGCTTTACCGGCATTAGTGAGCGGAAAGTCGTAAGGCACAAAAAACACTTCACCGCTTTCACCGGCGATGTAGATGCCGTCAAACCCAAGGGCAGGAGAACCGTTGAGGTCGTTTCTCAGGTCTGTAATGAGTTGATAACTCCAGCGCAAAGTGCCGTCAGGTTTGATGCTGTATAGTTTGCCTTCACCGTTGCCAAAATAAATATTGTCGTTTCCATCCACGGCCGGCGAAGAACGAATGGGCTCAAGGGTGTCAAATTCCCAAATGGCTTTCCCTGTTTCGGGGTTGATGGCGTAGAGGGTGCCATCCGTGCTCGGCTGGATGATTGTGCCGTCAGAGAGCTGGGACGGGCTGGCATAGATGTGATCTTTTGTGCCGAACTTCCACAATAATTTGCCCGAATCTTGCGCAAAGGCGCGCAGGTAGCCGTCAAAGCCTCCTACAAGTACTGCCCCTTTTTCAGAAGTGTTGGTGAGCATGGTGGTGGCTGCAACGGTGCCGAAACTGCCGCTCAACCATTCGCGTTTTCCTGAGAGATCGTATCCAAATACGTTTTGGAGGATCTGATTGCAGGAGGCAAAGAAAAGTTTGCCAGTTTCAATATTGATGGATGGAAGTGACCATACCATTTCATTTGCAGTAAAGATCGTCTTTTTGTCACCAGTTTCACGGTCAAGTGAATAAACAAGATAATTATCATTCGGCGCCAATAAAGTGCCATCCTGGAGCATGCCTATATTGCCCTCAAACCAATTGACATTGTAAGTTTTGATGCCAAATTCTTTTTCAACCTCTTCAACTGAATGAGCGGCAGTCTTCCAGATGACCTCGCCTGTTTCGCGGTTAATCTTGTATACATTGGCATCACCGGAGCCAACATAGACGAATCCCTGGTCATCGAGAAGCGCAGACGAGTCAATGATTTCACCGGTTTTTACCGACCATTTCACTGTGCCATCTGAATTGAAGCAGTAGAAATAGGTGTCTGCTGAACCGACATAAACATTGCCCTCACCATCCACGACGGGTGATGAGAAAATTCCCTTGCCAGTGTGGTAAGACCATGGTTCAAGATCGTTTGCGGCAGGTTCAACGGGGGTTCGACCATTTTGTAGATCATTTGCACGGAACTTTGCCCACGGGCTAGTGGGGTCAAGCGGTATGTTATATTCAAAATTGCCATCTGCTGTTATTGGTGTATTTGGTGCTGCGGAAAAATCATATTTCCCAAAAGGCACAAATATAATGATGTAAACTACTGCGGCAATCACTACAAGCGACATGAAGATGATTAATCTGATACGACGGTTCTTCGTTGGAGGGGTTTTGGATGAAGTTGGCGATTTTGAGCTCATATTATTTTTCATATTGTGGACTGTCCTATCTTAAAATATCAATTTGAAAAACAATTCCTGAACATATTATTTGCAAATACCGAAGAGCAACATGTCTACAATCTGTTCCTGTTGTTGTCTGAATGTCAGGTTTGAATCATTATCATTGCCCAAAATAATTTCTTCAATGGCAGAAGCATAGATTTTGCTGAAAAGGTGGTTGTCGATTTCTCTTACTGCGCCTTGCGCCTTAGCTTGATCCATCACGGATAATGTTTTATCCCAACCGAGACGTAATTTATCGTCCAGCAGCTTAAATGCATTGGGATAATTCATCTTAAGCTCATGCATATGCACTTTGCGAATGACAAAATCAGGAGTGGCGCATAATAATTTTTTTAGTTTTTCTACGGCAGAAAGACTGCCGTCAGAATGAATGGTATTTTGCAGTTCCGCAACCCCATTAAAATAAAATTCGATCCCTTGAATGAACAAATCTTCTTTTGTGTCCACCATTTCATAAAGCGTTTTTTTACTGATGCAGAGGCGTGAGGCGAGTTCATCCATGGTAAATTTGACGCCTCTATCCCAGTAGAGGTTCATCGCTTCAGTAAAAAGCAGTGGCTGATTGATCATTATAAACTCCATAAACTGAATTGGTTTATAGGGTTTATTGTAACCATAATTATTTTTTTATTCAAGAAGGAAATTTATTAAAATGCTTTTTAGATGGTCAGTCGATACTGATTATCACTTATAATCTACCTATTCCAAATTTATCGAGTGTGTATGCTTCCAAAAATATCAATCATTATTCCGACATTAAATCAAGCTAGGTTTATCGAAGAAACAATTCAAAGTATACTGACCCAAAATTATCCTCATCTTGAGCTTATTGTCCTGGATGGTGGTTCTTCTGACGGTACACTTGAAATACTCCACAAATATGCCGATTCACTGACATGGATAAGCGAGCCTGACGAAGGTCAGGTGGATGCAATTAACAAAGGATTGAAGATGGTCTCGGGTGAAGTGGTAGCCTATCTAAATTCCGATGATGTTTACTTGCCAGATACACTTTTAACGGTTGGTAAATATTTTTATGATCATCCTGAGTGTCAAATATTGACCGGGAAATGCATCAACATTGATGAGAATGGCGTAGAAACCCGTGTTTTGATTAAACTTTATAAAAATTTTTGGCTCATGTTGGGGATCGATAAATGTCTAACTGTTTTGGATTATGTGTCGCAGCCCTCAACTTTTTGGCGAGCTGGTTTAAAAGACTCCATTGGTTTATTTGATGACCAATACCGAAATGCAATGGATTATGATTATTGGTTAAGAATCATCCGAGATCATAAATTACATTTCATCAACAAATACCTGGCCAAATTTCGTATTTACCCAACATCTATAACCAGCTCAAATTCAAGAGCACAATATGATGATGAATTTCGGGTGGCATCTCGTTATTCAACTTCCTTACAAATATTCTTACACAAAATTCATGCTGGAGTATCTTGCTGGATTTATGAACATTTCTTCAACCGCAAATAGAGGATCATTTCTGTTAGTCTGCTAAAAACAACCTGGATAAGATAGTATTCGTTATCTAAATGATATTCTGTGATTTTAGCCAAATTACTGTTTTTTCGATCCCTGTATGATATGAAAATGGCAAAGGGCCAGTAATCGCTTCGAGGGATGAAGTGTCTTGAATCTCATTTGTTACGATATTATTTAGACGAAAACTTGTTATAGGGGGGTTTTTCCAAAAGAAAAACTTTAACAAATCTCCACCGGTGGCGATCAGCCTCATAAACCAAAATGGAAGAGTCATAATTTTCCTTGCCCCCAACTCTTTTTGAACAGCATTAGCAAAATCTTTTAAAATAAGTGGCGAATAATCAGCCAGATAAAATGTATTTGAGTTAATCTCTTCATCCGGTCTGATAAGCAAGTTGTGGATTTGGTGTACTGAATTAAGAACGAACCCCCATTTTTTGTGTGTTTGAATCTTGCCTGAATGGATATATATTCCCTTGTTTATGGTCATGAAAAATGTGCGGTATGGAATATCAAACCAGGGTCCCCAAATGGAAGTAGGACGAACCAGCACCCAACTGCCTCCAACTTCACCAGAAGCGCGAACAATCTGCTCACCGATAACTTTACTATGCCCATATAAGGTGTTGGGACAATAATCTTCATCATTGACTGGTTGGTATCCAACTCGGCAAACAAGCTGACTGGACGCGAAAATGGTCCTTTGAATGCCTGGTGTGGATTTGATGGCATCCACCATATTTCTTACACCCTGAATATTGGCAGAATAGCCTGATAAGTTTTCGTGTTCATCCAGATCAGTTCGTGCGCCAAAGTGTAAAACATAATTGGGCTTAAAATCATGAAAGACCTGGATTAATTCTTCGCGATCTACTAAATCCAATTTTCGCCAATATTCCATATGCGCCAAGTTACGCGGAGGTTGAATGTCGAGATTCAAAACTTCCCATCCAAGAGAAAGATAGTACTCCACCAAATTCGTACCTATGAATCCAGATCCACCTGTAATGATTATCTTATTCTTGTCCATATAAGCTTCCTTGTAGAAACAACTGTAAAACAGCTTGTAAAAAATTGCAAGGTGCCATTTATTTATAGCCGAATAATTCCATACAGCTGTAAAGGATTTGCAGCATCTATATAAGAAGGGTATTCGCTATTCGTTATTCCAAAACTCAGTCTTAAGGCAATGGAGGTATTTGGAACTTTTTAAATACCAAATGGCCATCACGGTATTCGTCAGACAGTATCCCTTGTGGATAAAGCGAAGAGATTTCTAAAAACTTTTCATAGTTGGTAGAGGTTGCCAATACAGTTATCCCTTTTCCATCATGAATTTGTGGTGGAATATCATCAAGATTTGTAATGTCAATTACCTCATTGTTTCCAGCAAGAAATCTTAAAGTTCCATGATTGGAATATAAGTTACCGATACCGTATAAGTAAATATGGTTTGTAGGGGCGATGGCATTGATTTCTTCTGCTATTTTTATTGAGAGTATATTGTCGCCCGCTTTTGGATAGATCACGAAGTTGTAATTATAATTAATGATCAGAGTTGTAGATAATATAACAAGGATAACTGGAGCAATTATCCATTCAAGGGAAATGTGAATATTGGGTATCCGTCGATAGAATTTGATTAGTTCATCCCAGGTTCTTTGAACAAAGGCAGCGGCACCCAGATAGACTACTGCAGAAATGATAAGTAACCTTGTGCCATTTGGTGAGTCGTTGGTAATTACGCCTGCCAGAATTATTCCTAAAAAGAACCAAATGAGGATAAACATTTCGGGGAGTCGTTTAGGTTTGGTTAAAATAATACCCAGCCCCAACCAGAATAAAAATGCAGTAATCTGATCAAAAGCCGGGATATTGGAGAAATAAAAAGAACTTCTATCTCCTGATTGTAGAAAGAATCCCAAATTTTTGTCAAATTGACTGATGATGATTTTTCCAATACTGTTTGAGAGCGTCGCATCAGCCCCATAATTATTATGGATGTTATCGGGATTAAAAATGGAAACAGCTCCCATTCTGGTACTGAATTGATCCGGGTTTCTTAAATAATCCAGGCCCAAAGGAGCAAACACCAACAACGCGCTGATAATCATTACAGATATCTGAACAAGATTAATGCGTTTTCTAACAAGCTGATAAAGGATAACTGGAATTGCCACCAGCGGGATCAAGCGTGAACCAAGATACATGTATTGGGATAATGCGCCAGTAACTCCCATAGCGATATAAGGAGTAATTCTGTAACTATTATCAAAGGATTTCCGAGATTCAATTTCTTCAGGGGTTTCGTTCTTTTCAGATTTCTGATCAAAATTGGGTATCAGGAACAACAAGAAAAAAAGTAGCATAAAGAAAAATGTATGGATATTGTTGATTGCCAACCGACTAAATTGGATATTCAAGGAACTTATTGCAATAAGCCATGCACCAGTAAATCCCGCCAATTTCCCCCAACACTTTTTACAGATTAAGTAAACAAGAGGTATACAAGCGGTTCCAAATAAGGCAGAAACCATTCTTAGCCCGATTAAGTTTCTACCGAAGATTGAAATGAAACCTGCCTGCCATAAGTAAAACAAATTAGGAAGGGGTCCCCAACCAATTCCTAATGGAGAAATCGGTTCACCAATTCCCAAGAAACGCAAAGCTTCCATCCCCATTTCACCTTCATCACCATGCATTGAAGTTGGATAACGATCAAGGTAAGTCACACGCAGAAAAAGTGCCAGCAATGTAATACAAGTGATTGCAACAATCTCAAAGTAAAAATTTCTACGAGCTTTAGGTTGCAAAGAATTTACATGTGTTTTCCAGTTAAAAGGGCGAATTTTATCAAAAGCGATTCCAGCAGCGAACAAGAGACCAATAGCAATTACCCACAGGATTAATGCGATCGTGCCATTCGAAGTTTTAGGAGATAAGAATGCAGCCACCACCCCAGAAACAAGAGCATAGAAAAAAAGGGCCAACGACAATACCAATTGATCTGAAGTCAGATTATATTTTTTGAAAATTACTTTATCTTCGATGTGAGTAATTGTTTTATTCAGATTTACAAATGCTAAGAACAAGGTCAAAGTGGATAGCAAAGCAATTTCTACTTTATTTGAAAATACGCTGTATACTGATAAGGCACAGGCTAATAAGAATAATGCTAATCTTATCCATTGCATTTTTTGAATTTTATTTTTTTGCATGATCCCGCCTTTATTTAATGAGACAATCAAGGTCTTCAGGTGTTAGTTCAGAAATTATCCTTTTTAATCTGTTAAATACAGTTTCGAAATGAAGACCATCACAAGTTGAGGTAGTTACTTCATAGTGACCTTATATATCGTGGTGGTGTTCTCAGTGTTATCTCCGAACACGATAGCTAATGATCCATCCATTGCCATATTCTGAAACTTGGCCATTCCTTCTGGTGTGTAATGCGCTCTCTCCAGGTCACCTACAATTATGTAATCGACATTGTATTTGTCGATAAATTTGCTGGCAGTGTCGAGATCAACCGTGTTGTAAAAATCTGCTACCTCATCAATTCTTTTCGTGATCCAGGCGCCGTCTAATAATGAGTTGTGCTGGCGGGTATGCCAATTCCAGCCAATGACGGATGGCAATCCCGTTTGCACAGAAAAACGGGAACCCCATTTGTATTCAACGGTGTTACCTTCGACAATTACCGGCGAACCTGAGACATTATCCTGCATGTATTTGATAGCTTCATAATCACGACTGATGTTGAGCGGTTTGCCTTCATCATCATAAATTGCCGGTGCGGATTCATCTGCTTCACCCAACATGAAGGCCGCTCCATCCAGTGTTTTGGGAGGATTTGTGATATTTGGCCATCTATCAGCAATCCTTTCGCCAGTCGCCAAATATGGGTAACTCAGCGAGCCAATCACAAGGAGTGCAAGAACGATTATCCATGGGATGGATGCCCATTGCGGCCATTTCTTTATCCCGGCCAACAAGATGGTCAGCGCCAGCGCACTTGAAATGCCGAAATAGAACCAGGCCTCAATATACATTCTGAAGACCATGTTTGACCTGCCTACATCTCCTTTAAGGACGACAAACTCGACCAACAGGGTAAGCAAGAAGCCGATGCTAAACAAGATCCAGGTGAGCATTTGCAATTTTGACTGTCCGCGTCTGAAAAAAATCTGATATCCCAGACCGATCATAACAAACAGTCCCAATCTCAAAACTTGATAGCTGGATTTCCAAATCAAGGTTGAGACCAGGTATATCAATAGCATTGAGAGTAAAGCAATTACCTTTATTACGGTTTTATAATCAGGCCATTGATGATAGGCTCGTTTAAGATCGCCAATACTTTCTTTGATGAGTAAGCTGATCATGATGAACATCGAAAGACCAAACACTAACAGGTAATCACCAAGTGGTGTTTTTGCTCCAGTCCATAATTCCACCGACATGTATTCAGTCTTAAACCAATGGCTAAAGGGGGCATAGAATGCAACAGCCAGACCGATAAATGCAACCACATAGCAGGCAATCACAAGGATAGTGTCTTTGATAGGTCCTGGTTTGGTTTGCCAGATGCTCCAACCAAGTGTTATGACAGCCAAGCCGAGGAAGGGATAGAAATCCCAGGTGTGTGAAGCGGAAAAACTGCCAAACACAACGGCTGCGACACACAGGCTGAGAATCCGCTCAGGCCATTTCATCTTGTTAATGGGATGGATCAGCAATGAGAGCATCCAGCCAAAAGCGAGGGCGTAATAAAGCATGGTGAGCATGTGCGGATGCATGTCTCCGTACAAGAAGGTGAAATATGGAAACTCTGCAATGGGTGTGTCTTCCTCGCCGTTTAGAATCGGGCGCGAAGCTTCAAAATACCATTGAGAGTTATTGCCTGGCAGTTCTGTTTTGCCGGTAATGACATCCCAGGTGGCAGCGAGCTTGCCTCCAGATGGATTCTCTGGGTGTTCCAATGCCCAGTTTGCCGGCACCATTTCGGGTAGGTGTTTAATGAAAATTTTGTTTTCATATAAATTGCCAAACAACATCACGGCTAGCAGCGCAAATAAACCGGCGAAATAAGCCCATCTTCTCGTAGACTTTTGGGAGTGAGTTCCAGCCTTCCAATCCGAGAATGGCGCATTTCCATACAGACCGTTTGGATGGCTCAAACCGTTGACCAGGTTGTAGCCAACGCAGAAAACGCCGATGCCGGCCATGGCATACCAACTGGGCAAAATCAGGTTATAAGCGATGGATGGCATGATGCCGGTTAACTTTGTGGGGATGGCTGCCATGACATATCCATAATAGTAATAGTTCAAATAATGACCAGAGAACCACGGATTCTCAGGAGGGAAGTAAACAGTTTTCAGCACAGCATTAAAGACGGCAAAATTCATGGGTTTTTCACCGCCCATCCACGGCTGCCAGAGGTCAGGATTGTTAATGCGGATGACCAACATGAATATGAAGACCACGGCAAAGATGATCTCCACGCTCAACAGGTATTTCCAGACAGATTTAAAATATTGGAGGATTTCAGCCTTTTTGCGTAAGCCGAAGAAAATGCTGAGAGCAATCAATAAAACGACGGCAAGCAAAATTGACCAGCGGGTGAAAGCCAGAATATTTAAGCTGCTTAATAACCAAGAGACCCACGCTGTCAACAACAGCGCAGCCATTCTTGCCAGCGGATATCCGCGGTCGGGCAGACCTGAGAAAACGGTAAAAACTAAAGGGAAGACGGATAAGCCAAGTAACCATAAAACCAAATACCAAACGACTGTACCAAATACCTGGTTGGTGTTGACAGCAGATAAGCGATCAAACATGGCTGACCAAGTGCCGCCTATTTTTTGAGCGACAAGTTTAAACTCTGGAAGTTCCATGGCTGTGGGAGCTTTGGTATATGACATGGGAGATTGGAAAAGAACATTATCCAGGTCAACAGCGTTGAGGATTTCTTTGACATGCTCGATTGAAAAGTCAGCACTTTTCTTAAAGATGAATACTTTGGGGTGGTCGTAGACCGTAAAAGATTCATCGGCAGATTGGTCGTTGAGTTGGAAGGGACCAATCGACGGGTTACTGAAAAAAGTGGCAACAAGTTCAAAACCGAGCGGGCTTATATAGCCGGTGTTCAGACCATATGCTTTATTTTCAAGATCGTCTCCAACGCAACCAGTACAATCAAACAACTCCTGATAGTACCTGGTGGTCAATGGGTAGCGATTTGGCAGGCGCGGCATCGAATCGTAACTGCGGTTGGAGGGGATGACGAGATATTCACTGTTGTCCAGGATTTCTATCATCATTTCTCGTTTTTCGGGTGTATCCGGTTGGTAAGTTTCCAAGTTGAAAGGCTTATAGATGCTTCCCAAAGGATCAAGGTTCCTCACTGCTAGAGGCAGCGCATCATCCCATGAGGTTTCAAGGGCATAGGATTCGTCATGTAAGCGAAGGGGTCCACCCGATGTAATTTCATAACGTAATTGATAAGTATTGCCGCGAAACACATCCACTTTGGGCAGGTCGAATGTTGGCGCCACGCTCATACCGGGTTGGTCGAAGGTTATGGTTTGGGTGACACTGCTCAATGGATTGTTTTCATCACCATCTTTAAGTAGACTGACCTTGAGTGTTGTTTGAGTAAAATTAAAAAATTGTTCAAAATGGTTGATTCTTAAATGGTTTAATGGCACATCGATCAGAGGAACAATTTTGAACTTACCTTCGGCCGGTGTGTCTGCGCCGAGATTGACAGCTTCCCAATCCAGCGGGATTTTGGTGTTCTCCTCTTCATCTTTTTGCAGCCAAACATCAGATAATGAATAATTACTACTATTGGTTACCCGGTAACTGAAATAGTAAGGGGTATCTTTGGTTAAAGTGATTTCTCCAAACCGGATATCGAGGGAGGTGGCAGTATCATCATCGTTAACAGGTAAACGTCCTTCGACAACGATATCATCTCCATTCTCCTGTTTAGCAATCCTGAAGTAGATATTGACCCCAACCTGTTGAATATCAGGTGCGGTCACCATACTTGCTGTGCCATCTGAAGTTACATAGACTTGTATTTCTGGTTCGTCACCCGGTTCAAGTGTCCATCGATTGATCATTTTAATCGGATAACTGTTTTGTCCGTTGGCAGTATCCACTTTCAAATTGAGCGGTCCCGGGATATTTTCAACGATCCAGTTGGAGGCGGCGATACGCGTCATTGTGCGAGTGTAAATCCTTGAAAATCCAAAAGCATAGCCATAGGAATACAGCAACACGATGGCGATAATTACATAAGCTGATAGGCCTTTTAAAATCGGTTTCAGACTTGATAAAGGCTGGCGAATTTTGAACCTGAACTCTAAGAGAGCAAGTCTGCTTTCTTTTGTTTTTTCCCATATCTGCATGAGTGCCCATGCAGCAAACATAATAATGAAGGGATAAATGATCAAGAAATAGCGCATATAACGCCAAAATTGCATATTTTGCCAGGCGAAATAAACCAGAATCCAGGTGAAAGGCAAAATATGGATGCGCCATTCGCCTTTCCACATGCGTAATGCAGACCATACCCAGCCTGCCCAACCTGCAATCCCCAGTGGAATGCCCATGCCCCAAACCACCATATTCACCCAGGCGTAAGAAAACGGCCTGTCGGTCCAGTGATGGTTGGGAGGCCATTCTGAGAACCCGGCAACCTGGTTGGTTACTTCCTTTATAGTGTCAATCCATCTTTGATTAAATGCCAGTCCAAAGAATCCGGGACCCATAAATGCATATGGTTGGAAGATTCTGAAACCAACTGCCATGCCCAAGGCTGCCAGAAATAGACCTGCAAGCAAAATAAGCACCTGGGTTCCAAAACCACATTGCTTTCTTATCGTCATAAAGTGGATGAAAGCAGCCAAAATAATCACCGCAAAAACAGGCAGCGCATTCACTTTGCAAGCGCCAGCCATGCCTACGACAACTCCAAAAAGTCCAAAATAAACCAGTTTGTTCCAGTCCAACCTGAATTTTTGGTTCGTAATTGGAAGTGCATTGAGCGCCAAATAAACTGCTAAAATGACAAAGACCGTGCAAAATGAGTCCACAGTGAAAAAGTGAGACATTTGAATGGGAAAAACAGTTGCCGCGTATAACCCAGCCGCAAGCACGCCGGTCTTTTTGTTGTAGAGCTTTTTTGCCAACAGATAAATCATCCATAAGGCGAGCATGTCAAAAACACCCGAGGTCACCCTGCCAACCAGAACGATTTGGTCATATGAGGTTTTGTGGATGATTTCAGCGACAATGCGTGTGGTAAATAGCGGCAGCATGCCGTAAGTGTAAGAACCATGGTTTACAGGATTTAAAGTGCTGGTTGCCGTATCGAAGTATTCTTTAAAACTGGAAACAGTTTGTATATTTGTTGCCACATCTGTGAGATATCGTTCGTCGGGATGCTGGTGTTTATTTAAGTCCCAGTTAATGCCGCTAAACCTGAAGAAGGCACCAATCAGGATAATAAAAAAAAGCAGAAGGTTGAGGTTTGAATTGGCTTTATCGACTTCTTTTGCTGGTTCAGTCACCGATGAGGATTCTTCAATCATCTCATTAGCAGCAGGTTCGAAGGTAGGTGTGAGAGATTCAGGTTCAATAGCTGTGGTTATCACTTCAACGGGTTGAACAAGATCGTCAGATTCGATTTTGATAAGGGTTTTAATCCGTTCGAGTGTGATGGGGTCAATGCCCCAAACCTGGTTTAATTGGTCTGTTGATTGATAGGGTCGAAAAGCGATAATCCTTTTTGCTAACCGAGGGCTGATTTTTAGCGAAGAAACCAATAGTCTTTCATCCGCGGTATTGATATCAATCAATGGGTGTTGTGATGACTTCATATACTTTCCTCCGCTGTTTCTTACCGAATAACATCTGGTTAATGAATCCCCCAGGGTTTTGAATTGTGTAGAGCAACCTAATCTTTAATAATTAATTATATATGTTTCCATCTATTTTGTTTATTATTGATTCGTTATCAAGGGGAAGTTTTTATAAAATTTGGATACATGGTTCATAAAAATATTATTCACGTCTTCCAAGTTGGAAAATTACGCTGCCGTCTCATTTGTGTAAATCACTGACTGTTAAATCTTGAAAAGACCTGACTGCAAATAGAATAAAATATTACCCAGGCGGCCAATGGCAGGAATGAGCACCCCAACTCAGGATTGAATAATCAATTTATGAAAGAACTTCATGTTTATTACTTCATCTAAATTCTTGTCCAGTTGGTTAGTTTGCAGAATCCGGGTTGGGTGTGGTTTCGCTTTCAACAGGTATAGGTTGCAACTTTTTTTTACTAAATAAGAGAAAACCGAATGCGGCGAGCAATCCGACGAATCCGCTGACATACCAGAGCATGTTTGGATTTTTACTGTCGAGGAGTAAGCCGGCGAAGTAGGGGCCAATTGTGAAAGCAATACTCCAGGTCAATCCTGAAACCGCCATATAACGTCCGCGCATGTCTTCAGGTGCAAAACCCGCGACAATGGATTGTTGGAAGGGCGATACGACCATTTCGCCGATGGTAATAATGACCATAGCGGCGATAAAGAGGGTGAATCCGCCGACTAACCCGTACATGGCGAAACCGGCTGCGTACAAAAGTGATCCCATTGCCATCATCAACATGGGTTTATATTTTTCAAGTTTATGTGTCACCCAGAATTGCATCACCACAACAATTATTGCATTGATGCTGAGCAGCGTTCCATAAGAAACTTCTTTAAGCCCTCTATAATCACGCAGGAATACGCCAAGTGTTGTGTTCATATTCGTGTAGACTAATGTCATTAATACAGTAATCGCGATGAACCCTAAAAATGGTCCGTCTTTAAATACCTGAGAATAACCCGCAAAAGTCTGCCTTAACGTCTCAGGTTTTGCGTCAGATCGGATTTGCGGTTTAGTTTCAGGTAAGGCGAAAACCACAATAATTGCCGCAATAACGCTGATCACTGCATCAACCACAAATAATGTCATGTAAGAGTTAGCAACCAGAAAACCTGCAACTGGCGGCGCTATGATGGCTGAAACGTTGAATACTACTCGAAAAATACCATACCCCTCGGCACGTTTTCCAGGTGGAAGCAGATCGGCAATCACAGCTTCGTGAGCAGGTCCGCCAATACTGCTCAAGGTACCAACAATAACAGAAACAGCAATGAATATGGCCAGGGTTGGGGCAAACCCCATGCCCAACGCACTCAGCGCAGAAAGAAGAAGGCTGGCTAAAATGACGCCTTTGCGGCCAAAGCGATCTGCCAGTACGCCGCCAAGCGCATTGCCGACCATACCTGAAATTGAGAACACAGCAAAAAGTATCCCCACGGTTGACATGCCAATATCGAATTTTTTGGTCAGATACAAAGCAAAAAACGGATAGAGCATGAATCCGCCCAGGTGATCAATAAACACTATGAGGTTATAAGTCCAAAATGCCCGCGGATAATCGTTAAATATTATTTTGAATTTTGCCACTTGGTCGCGCATTTTTTCTCCAAAATGACCCACTGTTATGTAGCGTGATTATGCGATACTTTACAACAAAACGTAAGGAATAAAAAATCATTTTACTTTGATTTGACTTTTTTAGATTGTAGATGTTTTTGTTCCAATACTAAGAGAAGATTAAAATGGAAATCTGTGAACAAATCACAGGTTCGGGTAACCGCATTTTCATTTTTGAGGTGACTCAACAAAATAACAAAAAGCTCAAAAAGATGTCTTCTTGAGCTTTGAGTATTTTCTTGATTGTGTTTATTACTTGATTCGATGCACAGTCGCAAGTATTTGCATCATGCTTTGAACGCTGGCAGCCGTGGCATCAGAAGAGCCAAAACTTGCTACATAAACCATATCAGACGGTGCGTCATAAAATAATTGGGTTCCCAGCACGCCCATATGCCCGGTCATTTTGGGCAAATACACAAACAAGGGCATAAATTTTTCAAATTGCATTTGCATAAAGCCATTACCGTAGGCAATGCCTGACATAAATTCATAATCAAACTGATTAAGCTCATCAAGGGTTTCCGGGGTGATGATTTTTCCCTGGTACAAAGATCTGATATAGATTGCCAGATCATCCAGCGTGGAGATCACTCCGCCGCCAGCCCAATCAATGCTGACACTCTGAAATTGGCTGACTTCGTGACCATTGACCCATGCCTCAGCGATTGGTTGCTTGCCATTTTTGGGTTCAGAATAAAACATCAAATAGGTATCATTCATTGCTAAGGGATCGAAAATGACCTCATGCAGATTTTCGTGAAAAGGTTTTTCGGTAACAGATTCAACGATTAGCCCTAATAGGATGTAACCGGTGTCGGAATAATGATATCCACCGCCAGGCGCGAAATGGGCAGATTGATGTTCACGAGTATATTGAACCAGTTCTTGAGGTGTAAAGAATTTATCTGGTGTTTGATAAAGTGCTTCCATCAGGCCATTGTCTTCAACTGCAAAGTAATCTGCCACGCCACTGGTGTGTGATAACAGATTTTGGATCGTCACCTGGTCTTTGTAATCAATCCCATCATAAACAAAAAGGTTGTCCAGCATGGCATCATCCAGATACAAACTTATTGGATCGTTTAATTGCATCTTTTCTTCATCCACCAGATGACCGATCAGAGTGGCTGCAAAAAGCTTTCCGACGCTGGCGACATGGAAGGGCTGATCAGTTTTGATCAATTCTCCATTTGTTGTTCCGGTGGCGTATGATACCAATAGGTCTTTTTGGGGCGCGTCAATGTAGACTAAAGCAGAGTAAATAGATTTCTTGACATTCAGGCTATTGTCAACAAACCCTTTGATCTCGGAAACGGCTTGATCTTTTGATATGGGTCTGGAATTCACCCAAATAAGCACACCAAAAACGACCACAAGTAACAGTACAACAATACCCACAATCTTTAAAACTTTCATAATGATCTCCTTTTGATATTACTAATAATAATATAACGAATAGTAATATAAAAAGTTGCATGTGTCAATATCCAATATTACGAAAAGAGATATTGCTGCTATAATCATATGTGGAGAATCTCATGGATATTGTTATTTTAGGTTTATTAATGGTTCAGGATCTAACGGTTTATCAACTTAACCAGGCTTTTAAATCAGGTATTGCATTAATCTATAGTGCCAGTTATGGCAGTATATTAAGCGCGATTAAGAAGCTGCTTGCGTTAAATGAAATCACTTTTATTGAACTGGTTGATAATGGACGAAATAAGAAAATATACCATATTACTGAAGCAGGCCGAGCCCATTTTTATCAATGGATGCATGCTGATATAGATGGAAATAAGCTTGAAACCATGGCTTTATGTAAGGTATTTTTTCTGGGATTGATCGAATCAGATAGTGAAAAAAAGAAAATTCTTGAGAATATCATTTCTTCCATCATAAGTATGGAAGCGTCATTAAATCAACTTTCTCAATATTTATCTCATTTGCAATTAACCGATGATGAAAAGAAACTGCATGGCTACCAATTTAAAACACTGGATTATGGAATTCGTTCACATGCGCTTGCCAGAGAATGGGCGCAGCAGTTATTAGATGAGTTATCAGTCTGACGGGCTGATTTTAGTTTTCACGAAAACCAAAATTTGGATTTATAAAAATCGCAGAAATCCAGGATTATTTTCCAGGCATAGTTGTTTAGTGTTTGCATTTGTGTTCACTATTGTCTTCGAGTGGTTTAGATAATTGAAGCGATCTCTACCCGATCTCGGCCATTATGTTTTGCTTGATAGAGGGCTTCATCCGCTTTTTTAAGCAGCCCTTCCACTGTTGTACTGTGTTCCGGGAATATTGCCACGCCAAGTGAAATGGATATCACCCCCAGGGGTTGGCGGTGATACTCAACCCGAATTGACTTGATAGCTTCTCGAATTCGTTCAGCGCGCTGCAAGGTTACTTCTTTGTTGGCTTCTGGCAGGATGAGTATAAATTCTTCACCGCCATATCGGCAGGTAATATCCTCTCCGCGGATTTGATTTTGTAGTTGTGCTCCAATTTCACGCAGAACGACATCTCCTGCTTCATGTCCGTATGTATTATTGAAATCTCTAAAGTGATCAATATCCAGCATGATGATTCCCACAGTTGTGTTTTTTCGCATGGCTCTTGGGATTTCGCGGGAAAGACATTCTTCCATGTAACGACGATTAAATAATCCTGTAAGTGCATCGCGAATTGATTGGATGCGCAGTGTTTCACGTAGTTTCAGGTTTGAAAGTGAGAGTGAAAGATGATCTGCAAGCGTGTGAGCCAGATCCTGTAAGTTTTCCAGGGAGGTAGTTTCTTCTTTCTCTTCGATATGTAATACCCCAATCATTTCACCGGAGGCCATCATGGGCACTTCGAGGTAACGTCCAGAAAAGGGTTTTTTGATATGGCGGCAAGAAAGTCCGGGTTT
>Ga0351946_1034_pt1 | contig 17733 bp, 16 predicted proteins | sample BONcelT113001F15_FD_206832 | JGI IMG/M metagenome (GOLD analysis project Ga0351946, IMG submission 206832) | Enriched cells from coal bed in the Powder River Basin, Montana, United States - BONCAT cells T11 rep3 HSBNCT.T11.300.1.F15 ...
TTATTCCACGGCAATAGCAGATAACACCATCATATTGTCCGCTCTGGGAACCCCCTATTTTCAAAATTTTGATTCTCTTTCTAATACAGCAGAATCTGATTTACTCCCGATTGGCTGGGCAATTTCTGAGTCAGGCTCCAATGCGAATAATAAGTATCGTGCAAGCACCGGAAATTCCGGCAGTGGTGATATATATAGTTTTGGATCAACCGGCTCAACCGATCGGGCACTGGGAGGAATACAAGACAGCAATCTGGTGCCCACCTTTGGGGCATCATTCACCAACCATACCGGTGGAATCATACAATCAGTGACTATAAAATATACTGGTGAAGAGTGGCGGCTAGCAAGAGCAATTCGGTCAGACAAAATCATCTTTGAATTGAGCACAAATGCAACCACATTAGGTGACGGTACTTGGAACGAATATGAAGAACTTACATTTTTTACTCCCTTCAAAGATACTACAGGAGCAAAAGATGGCAATCTCGCACGAAATAGAGAAGATAAACAATTTACAATCACTGGAATGGCTATCGCGCCTGGTGAGACATTCTGGATCAGGTGGCGAGACTACAATGACACCCAAGGATTAAATGACGGGTTGGCGGTGGATGATTTTTCACTCATCCCAAATGGCGTCGATAACGCACCAAGTCTTGTGTCCATTTCGCCAGAAGATGCATCAGTCAATGCAGCACTTGATGCCAATTTGTCATTCACATTTTCAGAACCGGTTAATCTGTCAGAAGGCTGGCTTTCATTATCCTGTTCGATCAGCAACCAGCATGCCTTTTCGGTAAGCGGCGGTCCGATGACGTTTTTGGTGGACCCAAATCTGGATTTTAAGAATGGCGATTTTTGCAGCATCACTGTTGATTCTGAAAAAGTGACTGATCAAGACACCGCGGACCCTCCAGATCAATTGGATAAGGATTATTCCTTTAGTTTTTCTGCCCTGCCCTTGCCGGATGATGCGCCAATTATCACAAATATGTCACCAGCAAACAATGAGACTGATGTCTTGTTGGATAGCCTGTTAAGTATCCATTTTTCAGAACCAGTAGCCGTTAATCCTGGTTGGTTTTTGATTAGTTGCTCCTCAAGTGGATTTCATATGGCGGATGTATCCGGTGGACCATTAACCTACATTTTAACTCCCCAAAAACTTCTCCATTATGACGAAAACTGCACCATGACTATCAACGCCCAAAAGGTATCTGACCTGGATTTAGATGATCCTCCTGACAACTTGCCTTCAGATTTTTCGGTGACTTTTTCAACTCTCACAAATCCAGATACTGCCCCATTTTTGCAATCATCCATCCCCTCAAATGACACCGATTCTGTTCCTTTAGATCAGGATTTTGAACTCACTTTTAACGAACCGGTTGCTATTGATTCGAGAGCCTTAACGTTAACTTGCACAAGCGGCGAAGAATATACTTTTTCTATAACTGGAGGGCCATCTACATATCTTGTTAAACCAGACCACAAATTTGTTTATGATGATACCTGTTCAATGACTATTGCAGCCCAATACGTTACCGACCTTGACCTAGCGGATCCTCCCGATGCCATGCTTCTGGACCAAAGCATCAAATTTATGACAGTCAAAAATCAGGATGCTGCGCCAACCGTCATCAAGGTATTGCCAGCCGATGGCGCAACCAACGTTGCCGTAGACAGCAATTTCAGCATTGAATTCAGTGAAGATATATGGGTTGATAATTCGTGGGCTGAGTTGAATTGTACTCTCAGCGGTAATCATGATTTTGTTACCAGTGGTACCTCACAGACCAAGGTGATCAATCCAGATGTTGATTTTGCAAATAATGAGAGCTGTTCTTTGATCATCCTGGCTGCAAATATTCATGATCTGGATAGTCAAGACCCTCCTGATGAAATGATTGAAAACTTTTCCATCAATTTTTTAACCGCGCCGCCAATCGATCAACCTCCATCTGTCGTTGAGATTTCTCCACCGACTAACGCAACGGATATTGCTATTGACGAGAGATTCGATATCACTTTTTCTGAACCGGTTTTTCTCCAACCAGGTTGGATCGATTTTTCATGTATTAAGGGTGGTGTTTTTTCAATCCAAATCGAGGAAGGACCAATAAAATTCACAATAAGTTCTTATCAGGATTTCAAATACTCTGACACATGCACGGTCAACCTGAAAGCAGACAAAATTTATGATCTGGATGAAGTTGATCCACCTGATTTCATGAACAACGACTACTCCTTTACATTTTCGACGAAGAAGTCACCTGATGGATTCGCAGCACCAACCGTTGTAAATGACGCATCTCACACTCCTCATAACAATCAAATCCTAAACGAAAGTCTCAATCACTTATTCGTTCAGTTTAGCAAGGATGTGCTGCATGACGGTACTAATGACGCCGCAGATAATCCAGAAAATTACCGTTTGCTTGAATGGGGTGTCAATCAGGTCTTTGATACTTTAACTTGTGCATTAACAAAAGCAGATGACAAACTCGTCACTATTAACAGTATCCTGTATGATTCAGACTCTTTTACAGCAGATCTCGCCATTAACTACGGTGTAAACCTGCCTAAAGGAACATACCGCTTGATTATCTGCGGCACGAATACCATCAGGGATTTAGCCGGCATGCCACTCAATGAAGGGGCGGACTCGACAATCACTTTCTCGATCTCATCCAATGATGGCACTGGCGGTCCTGATCCAGATGGAGGTACTTCGGACAATAGGATCGATCCACCATCCACCACTCAGAATAACTTTACCAGCAGAATACCACTCATCCCAGTTACAGGCTTTCGGCAAGGCGTCATTACACAACTAGCCCCACAATCTATTGCCTATACTGATTTAGGTGAGGAGTGGCTTGAAGTGCCTGGACTTGCACTTGAAACCGCGATCGTCGGTGTGCCCAAAGAAAATGATAATTGGGATGTTACCTGGCTGGGCAGCAAAATCGGGTGGTTAGAGGGGAGCGCCCAACTTGGAGCAAAGGGTAATTCGGTGCTCACCGCGCATGTGTGGGATGCACTCAACAAGCCGGGTCCATTCTATGGTCTGGAGAAGATTAAATACGGCGATGAGGTAATCCTCCACGCGTGGGGACAGGAATATGTTTACGAGGTGCGTGAAGTGCTCAGCGTCAAACCCGAGAACGTCAAAGCGATGATGAAACATCAAGAAAAAGCCTGGCTCACGCTGGTGACCTGCCAGGGATATGATGAAGATAGCGGTGAGTATAAACGCAGGGTTCTGGTGCGGGCGGTGTTGATAGAGGTCAGGTAAATTTATCTCTCATAGGGGCGCAACCCCACTCGCTTCGCTCGGGGGCGCACAGACCGCAAGGTCGCGGAGAAAACCTTGCTGGCAATGGTTAGGGCGAAGCACCACTCGCCAAAGAACGTCTCGGGTGTGCAAAAAAACAGCGTGCAGCGCCCTAAATGACGAATTTTGGATCACAATGGCGAACAATTGATTCGTACCGATTTCTTGAGATTCGAATAATGATGCTCTTTGATGGAAAAACCATTCTCTCGCAAAGACCGCAATGCGAACGAAAAGGACACCAAGAAAACCTAACTGGCCGCGGTCTCGCGAGACACCTTTTATTCGTTTTTGTTTCAAGAAACCCCGCTCACACAAAACCGTTCGGGGGCGCATAAACAGCGAAATCAAAACCCCATTCGCTTCGCTCAGGGCCGCAAAGTTCGCGCAAAGAAAACGAATACCCATCGCTTCGCTCGAGTACATGTCATTTTTGATCTCAAAATCGAGGCTTTGACGGGGTATTCGTTTTTTTATTTTTATGCACGAATCGTAATGGCTTACGAACGGAATGCGCATCACGTTCGCGGACGAGGGATTAAACATTTATTCGTATTCGTTCTGAAAAAGAAACCCCACTCGCTGCGCTCGGGGGCGCAAAGTTCGCGACGACTAAAACGACTGTGTCGAAAATGCGACCACTTTGCAGTTGTTAAGGGGCGACACCAATAATAGAATTTATATTCTATTTTAATATAAACCCATTGTCAAGTAGATTCAAGAAGTCATTTAATAGATTTCTGACAACCCGTTGCTATACTTTACTTATTGTTGGAAACCCCGCGATGAAAGCTATGATTACTTTTCAAACACTGTTGACAAGCAACAGCAGTAAAATCCATGAGCAAGTTGTTTTTTAGGAGTCAAAAATATGTTACCCGAACTAAGCACTCGATTAATTGAAATTGCTGAACAAAAACGGCTCAAGGTAAAACTTGAGCAAGATTTACGCAGCGTCGAAAAAGAGTTTCAAGAAAAAAGCTCAAAACTGGAATCACTCCGCAAACAATTGGATAAAGAAAAAGTTGACGTCGAAAAATTAGAACGTTCAAGCCTAACCGTATTGTTTTACTCAGTGCTTGGCAGTCGTGAGCAACAATTGGAGAAAGAACGCCAGGAAATGCTCTCGGCTCAACTTGTGTATCAGCAAACCAAACATCAAGTGGATTATTTGAAACAAGAACAAAATAATCTTTCACAACAATTAAGCAAATTAAGAAATGTTGATTCTGAATATTTGTCTGTGCTTTCAGAAAAGGATAGGTTGCTCCGTCAATCAGACCAATCGATTGCCAAGGAATTATCAGAAATTGACGAGAGGGTGGCAAACCAAAAATCAGAGATGAAAGAGCTTGGCGAAGCCATCAAAGCTGGTAAAGAAGTCGTCTCAGGTTTGGAGCATGTGATTGAATCGCTTAAAAATGCTGAAAGTTGGGGAATCTGGGATCTGTTAGGCGGAGGGCTCCTCAGCACAGCCATTAAACATTCCAAAATAGATGAGGCGCGAAACGGTATTTATATTGTTCAGACCAAAATGAGCCGATTTAGACGAGAGTTAGCGGATGTTGAGAAAACAATTGATCTCACCATTAATATCGGTGAACTTGCAACTTTTGCCGATTATTTCTTTGATGACCTGATTTTTGACTGGATTGTACAATCCAAAATAGTTGATTCTTTAGAGCGATCCGTACTGGCAAAAGATTCTATTGATAAAACTATTGATAAACTTGAAAACCACTATAAAGTTTCTCAAAGTAAAGTGAAAGAATTACACGATAAACGTGCGCATTTGATTGAACACACCTAATTTCCGTTTTAATAGACTTTAGCTCGCCCTCAAATGAAGTTACTCTGTTATAGATTTCCGCAGAAATTTCCGCTCAAAATACAGCAGAAAGGTAAAGTTGCACAATTATCCAGTCTGAACACTTGAATAGGCTGCAAGCGCCAGGGAGTGCCCGCGAAAGTCAGAAATTGCTGTGCAAAAATATGGAAATTAATTAATTGTAAAACCAGACAAATATTGTGATGGTTTTCAATAGAATCATGTATTATGGTAATTAGTTTTGAGATGTTTATCCTATAATAATGGTGAGACGCGTTTGTCAAGATAATGTAAATATCCTTTATTTATTTGGTTGCAATTTGATGGATTTAGTGGGATTTTAGACTTGCCATCATTGATAAATGACTAATTGATAAGTCAAAAATGAAATCAATAAAAAAATATTTTAGAAAAAAAAGCCATCAAATACAAAAACGCTTGAAGACTACTGAGTATTCTTGGCAGTCAATTTATGCCGTTACTTGCATTTGTGTCAGCTCGTATTTGTTTTTTGAATGGTTATTTCTGGTCACAAAACCTACATTTTTTGGAAGTGATCCTTTCATAATCAAATTAAATACCCTGCTTTTTTGGACATCATTTTCTCTGCTCACAACCACAATCATTATGCTGTGCTTTTTTATATTGCAAATTATTTCTGGAAAGAGAATACAAAGAGTTTTACAATTCATCGCGTTGGGTATTTCAGCATTAATTATTTCCTCACTCGTCCTTTTACTAATTGACAATTTTACGTATGTCGTTTTTGATTTTGGAATTGTATCCACACATGCCTGGAGATTCCTCTACCTGATTGTTTTTTTATTTCTTTCGGCTTATTTCTTTTTATCCCTTATATCAAAAGCAAATGCTCTTACAATTATTCTTTCCTATCCCAAAATAAAAAAATGGTGGTTACCCACCTTTTTTTCCATTACACTCCTTATGTGCATGTTTACCGTTCGATTTACAAAAATTGAAATTCCAATTGTAAATTTCATAACGGCAACAAATCAATCTAATCTACCAAATATTATTGTAATTACTGCGGACGGATTGGACGCACAACATATGTCAGCATATGGATATTCTAGAGACACAACCCCAAATATTCAAAAGCTGCTCAATAATTCCCTGGTCGCAGAAAATGCCTTTACTAATGCTGGAAACACAGCCGGTTCTTTAATATCCATCTATACAGGAAAATACCCCACAGATACACGTGTATTATTCGCTCCAGATATCTTAAAAAATCAGAATACAACTGAACACTTATTATCATTATTGAAGAAAGTTAACTATTCGTCAACTCAGTTTTCATACCCCTATTATGCTGATGCATACGATCTCAACCTAAGGTCTGGCTTTGACTTTGCAAACGGCAGATCAATGGAAAGCACCCAGATAATAAATTTTCTTAGCAAATATCTCGACTCAAACCAATCATATTTTATCTATCAGATCATCACCAGACTAATAGATCGGATTAGCCACATTTTCTATGTGAAAGATATGGTAAACCTAAGTCTGTTGGCTGAAGGGGACGCTCAAAGTTATAATGACCAGTATAAATTTGATTCAGCAATAGAAATTTTGGAAAAATCCGAAAAACCAATTTTTATCCATATTCATTGTATGGAAACACACGGTCCGCTATTTTACCCAAAAGCAGAAAAATATTCTGCGCATAAAGAGAAAAGTCAACAACAAGAGTACGATACTGATTTTTATGACGATAGTATCCTGGACTTTGACAATTCTGTGGGCCAATTCATTGAAGCGTTAAAAATGAATGGAAGCTATGATAATACAATATTAATTATCGGTAGCGATCATGGGCAAAGATTTACAACCAACAAGAGAATTCCATTAATCATTCATTTTCCAAATAATGAATATTCAGGCAAGATATTGAATAATGTCCAAAACATAGATATTGCACCAACAATCCTTGATTACCTAGAAATATATAAGCCAATTTGGATGTCAGGGAATTCATTATTGACATTGAAGAACTCAAATAGACCGATTATTAGTTTTACTATTGGTCAATTTAACCAAGAAGGAGATGATATTTTTGCAAATAATAACAAACCTCCATTTTACCAATTTGGGTACATCAATGTTAATTATTGCGACACATATTTCAGATTAACCTTTGAAGGTAAACAATGGGAGTCTGGAACCATTGAAGGATACACAGGTCAATGTGAGTCAATAACAGATGAACAAGCCTATCAACTCATGGTAGATCACCTGAAAAAATATGGTTTTGATGTTTCTTCACTCAAAGACCAACCATATTTTGAGAATAATAATTAACTACGGTATCAAGCACGAAGAATCGAGAATAATCCATTATAGGATAGGAATTATTATCTGATAATAAAAAGGCACAAATGAAAATTAAAACAATGACTGCCTTATTAATTTTCACATCATTAATGGTGTCGTGTACACCAGCGATTTATGAAATTCCATCATTAACTGCAACAGCCGCGCAAACATCAACTTCAACGACTGTCCCGCCTACAATTACGCCAGCGCCGACCGCAACGATAGTAATCGAGAGGTGGATGGAGTATGAATATGCTTTGGCGAAAGAAATATTGTCTACATCCACTGCTATTTGTGAATGGGAAATTTTAGGTCAGGAAAATCAAGAAGTGTATGTTTGGGCAATGTGCCAAATGGCAAGTAGTGCACAAGGTTCTGCTGCAAGCGTTCCAGCCGTGATTTATCTGGATAGCGATAGCAATATTGAAAGTGTGCAAATTCCAGGTGATGGCCCTTATTATGCAAGGGATATTCAAAAACTCTTCCCACAAGAATTGCAGGATTTAATTTTTCAAGGACCTGCAAGTATTGATGAGATGTGGTCTCACATCGGATTGCGACAAAAGAATCCAGAACCCCCATTAATTGTTTTATCAGGGGTGACTCTGCCTTAAAGTTTTTTTTTACTATAACAGCAAACATGGTGTAAAAATGATAAACGCTAACCATTCCCCTCACTTTCAGGGTTTCTGCCCACATATTTACCACCATTTGTAGAACGGTTGTGTGTTAAAGCCTTGTTGTCTAATTATTAGAAAATTATTGTCAAAAAAGGGATACTAATGAACCTTCTCAAATACAATCACATCATCTGGGACTGGAACGGGACGTTGCTGGATGATGTTGAGTTGTGTGTCAGTATCATCAACTCCTTGCTGGTCAAACGGAATCTATCGCCCATATCATTGGATTACTATCGAGAGATATTTTCTTTTCCAATTCTTCAGTATTATCAAAAATTAGGGTTCGATTTTTCAAGTGAGTCATTTGAAATGATCGGCACTGAATTCATTCTCAAGTATGAGAAGAGACGCGCCCAATGCGCGCTGATGGCGGATGCAGCCAAAACGTTGCAGCATTTTGCAGATCGTGGCTTGACCCAATCCATTCTCTCTGCGAGCAAACAGGATTACTTACTTGATGCCGTTAGCGGGTATGGTTTGGATGCTTTCTTTATGGAAATTAACGGTTTGGACAATCATTATGCATCCAGCAAAGTGGATATCGGGGTGGATTTCGTAGTAAGAAATAATTTAGATCCCGCGACCATCTTGTTAATCGGGGATACGATGCACGATGCAGATGTTGCAAAAGCCCTGGGGGTTAATTGCTGTCTCATTGCAAATGGACATCAAAGTTATCAAAGGTTGGTGGCATGTGGAGCACCAATAGTGGCTTCTCTAGCAGAGTTATATCAATAGGATCTCATTATGCAAAACTTAACGCTTAAAAACAATTTACGCGAAACATATGACAAATACGCACTCGAACGGGAATCCAGAGAAATCGAAGACTGGAAAGTTGTAGAGCGTTCGCGTTTTTTATCTTTATTGAAGGCTGAAAACAAACAAAAAGTGCTGGAAATAGGCGCAGGGACGGGGCGTGACAGCAAGTTTTTTCAAGACCAGGGGTTTGAGGTAACCTGCATTGATTTATCACCAGCAATGATTGACCTGTGCCGAAAAAAAGGGTTGAATGCACAAGTCATGGATATGACCGATATTGATTTGCCTGATCATTCTTTTGATGCTGTTTATTCCATGAACAGTTTGCTGCATCTCACCAAGGATGAATTTTCTGAAGTGCTACTGCGAATTAATGCTCTATTACAACCTGACGGCTTTTTTTACCTCGGCATGTATGGAGGGTATGATTTTGCAGGAGTTTGGGAGAATGACGCTTATTCGCCGAAGCGCTTCTTTTCATTTTTTACCGACGAGCAGTTAAAAGAAGAAACAAGCAAAGTTTTTGAGATTGTCTCGTTCAATCGGGTGGTGTTTGGTGAGGGCAGTCAAAATCACTTTCAATCGGTAATGCTCAAGAAAAAGTCACTTTAAATGGTAATAGAAAGGCTATCTCACTAATTAATAAATACTAAGTGACTTACCTCACAAGTTAACTTAATTTTCCAATTCTGATTTTGCGACCACGTCTGGGGTGATCGACTTCGCGCGATGTTCAAGATCGCGGCGCGAGAGCATGATGCGATGCTGGCAGGTGAGGCAGACCAGGCCGATATCCGCGCCCAGGCGGACGATTTTCCACTCGAATCCCCCACAGGGATGGGCCTTGCGCATTTTTACAATGTCACCGATGGCGATTTCTCTAAACATGGGTTAATTATACACTTGCAACCCTTACCCGCAGAAACACCGAATAAAAAGCAGATTACAGCATTGAATATCCATATTTTTTGGTTAAAACGTTACTTCAACATTTAACCCTAGACGCCGGGAGTACAACCAGATTCCCGGTGTTGACAAGCAGATTCCCGGTTTTGGACAATTATCAATTACCCCCTGATGATATAATCGGAAAGATGTCTGGACTTCAGACCTCACCTTCATTTTGAGGATCAATAATGCTCAGTCTTTCGACCCCATTGATTATTTCACGCGTACTGACCCTGATCATCGCGCTGACCGTACATGAATTCTCACATGCATTCGTGGCTGACCGGTTTGGTGATGACACGCCCCGCCTCATGGGTCGCCTGACGCTCAATCCACTCAAACATCTGGATGTTATGGGAAGCCTGCTGTTGATCGTTGCCGGATTCGGTTGGGCAAAACCTGTGCCAGTCAACCCGGTGAAACTTAGAGAACATTCAAAATCGGCATTTATGTGGGTTTCTATTGCCGGCCCCGCATCGAATCTGTTATTGGCTTGTCTGGCTGCCATCCCCATTCGCTTTAACTTGATTCCGGCTTTTCCGACGGTTTCATTCCTGCCTTCCATGATGGATTTTCTGGTCACATTTTTCGTGATCAACCTCTTGCTGATGGTTTTCAATCTGATGCCTCTGCCTCCGCTGGATGGTGAAAAAATTCTTGAGTTCCTTTTGCCCGAGAGTTGGGCGGCTCAATATGCCAAGATCAAACCTTTCGGGCCGATTCTCTTGTTGGCCGTTGTTTTTGTGCTGCCCCGCTTTGGTATTGATATTTTCGGTTCCATAATGACCCCGGTGTTACGTTTCTTTCAGATTGTTCTCTTGGGAGGTTAGGCTTGACCCTACAATTAACCATCCTCGGCCTGGATCAGACAGGCGTTTCATTTGGTTTGGCGCTTGGCAGCGTTAAAGACAAGCTTGTGCGCATCGGACACGACCCCGCCCAAAAACGCTCCAACAAGATCGAAACACTCGGTGCATTTGACAAGATTCATTTCCGCTTGAATGAAGCGGTGCGCGATGCGGATATCATTCTGCTCTGTATGCCAGCCGACCAGGTTGAACTCACCCTCAAGGATATGGCTGAAGACCTCAAACCAGGCGCCATCGTCATTGACACCAGCCGGGCTGCTTTAACTGCTTCTCAATGGGCGACGCAATACCTGCCTAAAAACGTGCATTTTATCAGCATGATTCCCTCTATTAATGGAATCTATCTGCGAGAAAATGGATATGACTCGAAGTCTCCCCATGAGGATCTTTTTGCCAACTGCGAAATGGTGATTGCTACCACCCATGAGACACATGCCGATGCCATGAAGATGGCTTCTGAAATCTCGACCATCACAGGCGCCCACGCCTGCCTGACCGACGTCTATGAAGCCGACGGATTGTTTGCCCGTATTGATCTGATGCCCAAACTGGCATCCGCGGCGGTGCTGCTGGCAACGCTCGACCAGCCCGGTTGGTCAGACGCCAAGAAACTTGCCTCACGAGCTTATGCCCAGACCACCGATACGATCCAATTATTTAACGAGCTGGTCAACCCCTCTGCCGAGCTGGTAAACAATCGCGACAATGTGATCCGCGCATTGGATGGTTTGACTTCAGCCCTGGCTACACTACGTGAGCAGGTGGAATCCAACGACACCAAACTAATGGATGCAGTTCTGCTTGATCTCAAAGAAGGTCAGGCTGAATGGTCAGATCTACGCGCCAGCGGCAATTGGGAAAAATCTGATCGGGATGAAATTGAAAAACCTGGCGGCATACTTAAGAGAATGTTTGGTGATCCGTCAAAATTAAAGAAAAAATAAAATGGCTTTCTATTGTTATATGGTTGAATGCCAGGACGGCAGTTTTTATACAGGCTGGACGGTAGACCCGACGAGGCGTGAGAAGCAGCACAACGCCGGCGTCGGCGCCAAATATACACGCTTGCATAGACCGGTTAGATTGGTGTACATTGAAGAACAGGTTGACCGTTCGACTGCCATGAAACGCGAATTAGCCATCAAACGGTTGAGCCACGAACAAAAAAGAAAATTGATCCTCAATACATCCCTGGCGGAGGTTTCACAATGAGTCAAAATATTCGTATCGTTTCACCGGGCAGAGTCAACTTATTAGGCGAACATGTAGACAAGAATGAAGGCAAAGTTCTGCCCGCAGCAATTGACCGCTCGATCAAACTCTCCGCTGAAACGCGCGATGATTCGATTATAAAGATTAAAGCACTTGATCTGGCAGAATCCGTCGAAATTGATTTAACCAAACTGGATGACAAACTGGATTCCACTGGCAACCCGCTGCCCTCATGGGCAAAATACCCGGCTGGTGTGGCGTGGAGTTTGCACAGCGGCGGCTTTGCCACCAAAGGGGCAGAAGTTGAATTCACCTCCAACATCCCCATGGGGGCCGGGTTAAGCAGTTCGGCCGCTGTAGAGGTGGCTTTTGCGGTGCTCTGGCAAGCCATGAGTGGATGGTCTATGGATCGATTAACGCTTTCTCAATACTGCCAGAAAGCAGAAGTGGAGTACGCCGGGGTGAACTGCGGATTGATGGACCAGTTTGCCTGCGCCAATGGGGTAGAAGGCCATGCAGTGCTGCTGGATACCCGCAGCCTGGATTTTAAATCCGTGCCGCTGCCAAAAAACACTGCCATTGTGATTGCAGATTCAACGGTGAGACGTTCGCTGCAGACCTCCGCGTATAACGACCGGGTGATTGACTGCCAGGCGGCTGTGGCTGCTGCCCAAAAACGCAATGCAAATGTGCGCTCTTTGCGAGACGTCTCGGTGGATGAACTTGAAGACATGAAAAGCCAACTCTCAGACGGCGTTTATCGTCATGCCAGACATGTGGTTGGCGAAATTGAACGGGTAGAACAAGCCATCCATTGCCTTGAAATAGGGGATTCAATCACCTTTGGCAAGATTATGTTTGATACTCACGCCTCTTTGCGGGATTTGTATGAAGTCTCGTGCCCTGAACTGGACGCCTTGGTCGAAATCGCATCAGGGTTTTCAGGCTGCATCGGCGCCAGGTTGACCGGAGCCGGTTTTGGCGGCTGCACTGTCAATCTGGTGGAACAAGCCAAAGCCGATGAGTTTGTGCAGTATTTGTCTGAGGGTTATTTGCGCAAGACCAACCTGAAAGCGGCAGTTTTTGTCACCCAAGCCAGCTGCGGCGCGTATGTGGCGTAAAATAATAAGTAATCAGAAATCAATACGAAATAATGAGCTCAGAAATATAATTTAGTGCAAACCCCCGCGGATTTCAATCCGCGGGGGTTATATTTCGATTAATCTGTGAACACCGGCAGGTGGCCGAGAGAGACAATGTCTCCCCACTTGGCGCGTTCGCCTTCGGTGAAGATGGCCGCTTCGGATGTAATGCTGGCGCCGGCCTTGGTGGTTAAGAGGCGCATGCCCTGAAGGGTTGATCCGGTGCTGATCACATCATCCAAAATCACCACGTTTTTGCCTTTGATCAACTCTAAATCTTTTTCGTCAAGATAAAGCGTCTGAGGTTCGCCGGTGGTGATGGACAAGGTTTCGGTGTGCAAAGCCTGACCCATGTAAGGTTTGTAGCTCTTGCGGAAAATGACGTAGGGTTTCTTCATTTCAACAGACAAGGCGTAAGCAAGCGGAATGCTTTTGGTCTCGGCAGTCACAAAAACATCGCAGGGTGTATTTTCAAGTTTATTGGCGAGCTCTTTGGCGCAAGCCTGAACCAATTCGGTATCTCCGAGTATGTTGAGAATGGCAATACGTAAACCGGGTTTAATCTCAAATAAAGTCAATTCACGGTGAACACCCGCAATATCAACACCATAAGTGTCTCTTTTTTCCATTCCAGACTCCTTTGTAATAACTTGTTTTGCCAAACAAGTTTATCACTAAACCCAAAAAATGAGCGTCCACTCGATAACAAAAGATCCCCACACATCGGTTGGTGGAGATCTTTCTTTGCATAAGGCCTGAGCCTTCAGTGTGATACAATCGTTGAGAGCCGGGGACGCCGACCCCGGCTCTCTTTACTAAGGAGGAGAAGAAGAAAAGAAGTCGCCCTGTAGATATAATATCAGTAATGCTCAGGATGTACTTGACTCTTACCCTACGATTACCCTACGATATCTTTGTGATTATTTCTATTCTTTTTTAATCAGCGGAACCTCAATTCATGAATCATTTAGCCATTATAGATCACCTCAAAACCGACATCGGCGCCATCTGCATCACGGCCAGTATTCGGGGAGTCCTTAAAGTTGACCTTACGGGCAAGGCATATAACCCCAAGGCCGTTATAAGAGAAGAATCCTCATCGCAAGCGCTGCAAAATGCGACAATGGCGCTGGAGCAGATTCTCGAATATCTCAATGGAAAACGCTTGTTTTTCAACCTGCCCATTGACTGGAGTTTTGTAACGCCCTTTCAAAGGCAGGTGCTTGAGATTACCCAGTTCATCCCCTTTGGAGAGAGCCTCACCTACGGGCAAATCGCCGTAAGACTCGGAAAGCCCAACGCCAGCCGGGCAGTTGGCGGCGCATTGGGCAGAAACCCGATGCCCATCATCATCCCATGCCATCGGGTGGTGGGAGCCAACGGCAACCTGACGGGCTTCTCTGCCGCGGAAGGCATTCTCACCAAGCAGTGGTTATTAGAACTGGAAGGACACAAAATTGTCGCTCAAAAATTGGTTTAAGTTTTTCGGTCTTTCTCTGGTCTGGGGCACCTCTTTTTTCTGGATCAAGATCGGTTTGCAAGAAGTTGACCCCATCACACTGGTCTTTTTCAGAGTGTCGTTTGCCACGCTTGGACTGGTGATTTTCTTTTTAATCACACGCAAGCCACATCCCATGAAATTCTGGTGGCTGTATCTATTTTTAGGATTTTTCAACGTTGCCCTGCCCTTCATTTTGATCACCTGGAGCGAGACACATATATCTTCAGGCATGGCATCTGTGATGAACTCTACACAACCGCTGGCGACAGCTCTTTTTGCAGCCATTTTCATCAAAGAAGAACGGCTTACTCCGCAGAGGATAATTGGTCTGGTGGTTGGTTTTGGCGGTGTGTTGATGTTGATGTCTGACAGACTAAGCGGTGGACTTGATGGCCAACTTCTGGGCATCCTGGCAATGACGGCAGCCGTCCTCTCCTATGGAGGAAGTTCTGTGTTTGCCAGATTAAAAAACAGGGGTGTCAGCCCGGAAAGCCAGGCATTTGGCCAAATGTCTTTTGGTTTGATCTTCCTCATCCCTGCCATGCTTGCTTTTGAATCCCCGTTTGTGCTGCCAAAATTGCCGATCTCCTATCTGGCGTTTGCCTGGCTGGGGCTGCTTGGTTCGTTTGTTGCCGCCATACTCTGGTACAAATTGCTCAATGATATTGGTCCTTCAAGAGTTAGCATGACCACCTATCTGCTGCCGCTAATCGGCATCACCCTGGGCGCTATTGTGCTGGATGAAAAAATTGGTTGGCGATTGTTGGCAGGTGGATTATTGATTATTCTTGGTATCATTATTGTAAATCGCAAGAAAACACTCGCAGGCTCGCTCACAGCTGCAGCCTCTCAAGATAAAGGATAAAAATGACTGAAGAAAACAAGTTTCACGCGGGATACGTGGCCGTTGTAGGCCGTCCCAACGTGGGTAAATCCACGCTGATCAACACATTACTGGATCAAAAAATCGCGGCAGTCTCGGCGAAACCCCAAACGACAAGACGCCGTCAATTGGGCATCTTAACCACCGAAACTTCACAAATCATCTTTGTGGATACCCCCGGACTGCATGTGCCCCAGCACAAATTGGGTGACTTCATGAACCAGGAAGCCGCCGAAAGCCTGCATGATGCAGACCTGGTATTGTGGCTGGTGGATGTCAGCGCTCCGATCACGGCGGAAGATAAACTGATTGCCGAACGGCTTAACACCATCAGAAAACGTCCGCCTGTGTTGATGACCCTATCAAAATGCGACCTGGTATCAGAAGATACGCTGCTTGAGCGCAAAAGAGCCTGTCTGGATCTCTTCCCGGCCAACGATATGGTGGCGATTTCTTCACTAACAAAGGAAGGTCTCGAAGAACTCAAAGGCAAGATATTGGCATCTCTGCCCCTGGGTGAACATTTCTATGACGCCGATACGATCACTGACTATTATGAACGCGACATTGCCGGTGAGCTGATCCGCGAGGCAGTTCTCGAGTTCGTGCGCGATGAAGTGCCGCACTGCATCGCCGTGCAGGTGAATGAGTTCGAGGAACGCGGAGATGAAGGCGCCTATATTGTAGGAACAATTTTCGTGGAACGCGACTCACAAAAAGGCATCATCATCGGACAGAAAGCTGAAATGATCAAAAAGATCGGCATGCGCGCCCGTCAGGAAATTGAATCCATGAGCGGACGCAAGGTCTACCTGGATTTAAACGTCAAAGTGAACAAAAATTGGCGCAACAGCGCGGATGCCCTGAAACTGCTGGGATTCGCTGGCCGAAAGGAAAAATAATTTGCTAACCTGGAGCTTCTTCGCCGCCATAGCCTTTGCATTTGTGGATTGGGCCTCTACCTGGAAAGGTTGGAAATTAGGACTTTTTATTGCCAAACCGGCGACACTGCTCTTTTTGATCATCTGGACCTACCAGGTGACCCAATGGCAAGGGGGGATGATCTGGTTTGGGGTTGCGTTGGTCTTTTCACTGCTGGGTGACATCGCTTTGATGCTAAATCCCCGCTACTTTATGGTTGGGCTGGCATCCTTTTTATTGGCGCATTTTAGCTTTTTAATTGGGTTCAATCAACAACCTCCACCCCTGACCATCGGCACCATCCTGATGGCTGTTCTGGTGGGAATCTCGGCCGCCCGGGTCTTGCGCACATTGAAACCCGGCCTATTGAAAGTGCCGCGGGGCAAACGTTTTTTGGCTGCCGTCGTCACCTATGGACTGACGCTTGCCTTAATGGTCTTCTCTGCCCTGATAACCAACTTCCGCACGGAGTGGGATATATTGCCAACAGCTTTGTGCGCAGCCGGCGCCATCCTCTTTTATATTTCAGACACGCTGCTGGGCTATGACCGTTTTGTAGTCAAGGTCAAACACGGCCAGAGTTATGTGCACCTCACCTACCACCTCGGTCAAATTGGGTTGGTCACCGGCGCCATGCTGCATTTTCTAAAGTAATTAATTTAAGGGCTTAAAACCTTCCCCCAGGGCTTCGTGGGCAATGCCAACCACCACGAAAGCGTTGGGGTCAATTTCTTTAACCAGTTGTTTCAACTGGTTTACTTCTGCACGGGTGACCACGGTATATAAAACCGGCCGGTCTTTGCCGGTGAAACCGCCTGTGCCAGAAAGGATGGTTACACCGCGCTCCAACACATCGAGGATGACCTTGCGCACCTCTTCGGATTGGTCTGTGATAATCATGACTGTGCGGAAGATGCTGGACCCTTCAGAGACCATTTCTGCTGCGATGCCGCTGACATATATAACAACCAGGGCATAAAGCGCGTTAGGCCATGAAAATGCAAACCCTCCCGCCAACACCACAACGGTATCAGTAATTAAATAAGCCTGAGAAATCGAAATGCCAAAGCGGTGATTGAGAATACGGGCTAAAATATCCGAGCCGCCGCTGGTGCCCTGGCCAAGATAGACCAATCCCAGGCCGATGCCGAGCGTCACACCACCAAAGAGTGCATTGAGCACGCTGTCATTGGTGATGCCGCTGACGGGTAAGACCAAACCCAATACATCCGTCAGGATAGAGAAAGTGGTTACTGCAAATGCGGTGCGGATTGCGAAGCGCGGCCCGCCCAAGAAACGCCAGCCCA
>Ga0351946_1036_pt1 | contig 17562 bp, 15 predicted proteins | sample BONcelT113001F15_FD_206832 | JGI IMG/M metagenome (GOLD analysis project Ga0351946, IMG submission 206832) | Enriched cells from coal bed in the Powder River Basin, Montana, United States - BONCAT cells T11 rep3 HSBNCT.T11.300.1.F15 ...
GAAACGTCCCGATGTGCTTCGCGGTAAAGCCTTGCTCAGTGCATTCAGAAAAGATGTTTTCCCCGAGTTGTTTTCGCCGACCAAAACTGTCAAGTCCCCTAATGGAACAGTGATGTTTTCCAGATTTCGGAAGTTTCTTATTGTAATCTCGCGTAACTTCATTAATGCCAGTGCTCTCTTAGCTATGCCAATGCATCTCAATGCATCTATACACCTTAATAAAATGGTGTAAACGGATTATAGCAACAGATCGAGATTAAGCGGAAATAAATTGTTGATATTAATCACCTCATGGCGAGTCGTCTGCTCTTATACATATTGCATGAGTTGTACGCCAACTGAAGGTGTATTCCTCCAGATCTATCGACGACGTTTCAGCTATTTCAGTATTTAATGTTCAGTGCCGATTGCTTGGCGTAAAACATATAACATGTTCACCAAGAATTGCTCTGAACCTTCTTTTTCAATCATCTGAGCCGCTGCTCGCACCCACGTTTCGTCATCTACTAAGGCAGGAAACGGGCCTATGCCAGCATAAACTGGATTACAAACAAGCGAACGCATAGTTTCAGGCGTCATGTGCGTGAGGCCAGCGGTTGCGTATTCCACGTTTACCTTCGGTAAAGGTCTGTTCTTGTCGGATTTCTTCATGGGTTCACCCTCCCCTATTCAGCCATTTCACACTGCACGTTAAACCTGAGATTGCGTTTCTTCAACAATAACATTTAGTGGTTGATATTCGCGCCGAAATTTGATTGATTGATAAGGACACAACTTTATAAAGTAGCTCCCAACACGATCAGACCACCCGCACCCGGCGTCTGATGTGTTTAAGGTCTATGATCTTCTCCGTAGCCTCACAAAAAGGCGGTACAGGCAAAACCACCACCAGCATTTCACTCTCAGCAGGACTTGCGCGTTCGGGCAAAAAAGTACTTCTGGTTGACGTCGATAGCCAAGCCAATTCTTCCAAGGTGTTGCTGCCCGACTATACCCAACTGTCAAAGGAACAAACGACGTTTAGCACCATCCTCAACCGTCAACCGTTGGCGATCCATCCGACTTCAATTCCAAGCCTCGACATTGCCCCGTCACATATCCTGCTTTCCAATACCGACATCGAACTGACGACCGCCAAAGACCATCGTGAGGCCCGACTGAAACGCGAGCTAGACCGTCTGAAAGACCAATATGACTACATCATCATCGACTGTCCCCCGGCCCTCTCGTGGCTCACGATCAATGCGTTTACCGCTTCGGATCAAGTCATGGTCATTATCTCCCCGGGATACTTCGAACTCGACAGCATTGTGCAGATCAGCAAGGCCATCGGCGAGGTGCAAGAATACTTCAACCCCAACCTACGGCTGATGGGATTCCTGTTCACCATGAGTGATGCCACCGTTGCCAGCGCGACCTCGCTGAAGATTCTACGCCAGACGTACACCGGCCAGGTCATGAACACCATCATCCCCCGGAATACGGATATGCGCGCAGCCCACTTCAACAAGAAAGATATCTTTGCATTCAGTCCCCAATCAAAATCAGCCGAGGCATATGCCCGTCTCATCAAGGAGTTAAAACTATGAAACAACGCTTGGACGTTGCCGCGATCACCAATGAGCTAAAAGATGGTTCCGTTTTCTTCCGTCGCCCAGAAGAAAAGCCATCGCCCTCTTCTACAAGTCCTACCCGGAACATAAGAGCCGCTTCACCGCAGGTTGCTCAGAATGTTGCTCAAACAGATACGCAATTGAGCAAGGGTGTGAGCAATACTTCAATACCTTCGCCAAAAAAGGCGGTCAATGGATAGGGCTTTTGCGGTAGAGTAGTCGTCTGCGAAAACAGACCGCTCACACCGACAAAAGCCCATGACCGAAATTGTAGCACTCCTCAACTGCCTTGCGCCGTATCTTTCCCGCACCAGTTTGCAGCAACTGAACCAGATCATCAGTGCGCAGCTGTGCATCCCGAACCGCGTGACGATGTTGGGGTTGTCGCGCTGGACGGAGCGCGGCGGGAGTTATCGGACGCTGCAACGCTGGTATCAGACACCGCTGGACTGGGCGACGCTGCTGTGGGTGATCGTCCGGACTTACCTGCTCGATCCCAACGGGGTGTACTTGCTGGCCGGCGATGAAGTCGTGGTCAGCAAAGCCGGGAAGACCACACATGGACTGGGACGCTTCTATTCGAGTTTGGCAAAGCGGCCCATTCCTGCCGTGTCGTTTCTGGCGGTTTCCCTGATTGATGTGGCGCAACGGCGCGCCTATCCGTTGCAGGTGGAACAACGCTTGCCCGCCACGCCAGCACCACCGTCCCAACCGACACCAGCGCCCAAGCGCCCGCGTGGACGCCCCAAAGGCAGCAAAAATCACGTCAAAGCCGCGCCCACGCTCACCCCAGAACTCAGCTTGCTGGGGCAGATACTGCACGCCATCCTGGCCCGGATCGCGCCACTCAAGGTTCAGCACCTCGTTTTGGACGGCGCTTTCGGCACCTATCCGGCCACCTTCGTCGTCCAGCAGGCTGGCTTGGATGTGATCTCGAAACTGCGCCATAACGCCGCCTTGTATCTGCCCTTCAGCGGCCCCAAACCCAAACGCGGCCCAACCCCACGCTACGGCGCCAAACTGGATTACCGGGCGCTCCCCGCCGACGCCCTGCGCACCACGGTCACCGAAGGCCATGACCGGCTCGACACCTACCACCTGACCGCGCTCCACAAAGACTTCCCCACCCCACTCAACCTGGTGATCCTGGTCAAAACTGACTTGCGGTCTCACAAACGCGGCCATGTTATCCTGTTCAGCACCGATCTGTCCCTGTCGGCAGCCCAAATCGTGGACTACTACAGCTTGCGCTTCCAGATCGAGTTCAACTTCCGTGACGCCAAGCAGTACTGGGGTCTGGAAGACTTTATGAACGTCGCGCCGACGGCCGTCACCAACGCCGCTCAGCTTGCCTTTCTCATGGTCAACCTGTCCGCCGTCCTCTTGCTGCCTTACCGCCAGTCCCAGCCCGACTTCAGCGTCCTGGACCTGAAAACCTGTTATCGCGCCCAGCGTTACCTCAAGGAAACCATTAAATCGCTTCCCGATCCGCCCACTCCTGATTTTATTTCCTCGCTTTGGCGGCGGCTCTCGGCTTTAGGCGGCATCCGCACTCGTTACCCTGACCAGCTCGCTGCTTAATTGGCGAAGGTATTGATACTGATAATCTCCTTATCTTTGTAGAAGCTATTCTGAGCAAGCAGTTGTCAGAGTTTCCTAAACGGAGTCAATTATTGTTTTGGTCTGCCTTGGAGCGCCAGTCCAAACTTGACCAGCAGCTCATTGACTTCGCTTACGACACCGAAGAGTTCATCCAGAAACAGATGGACGAAATAGATAAGGATGCTAATGAGGAAGACCAAGAGCTTGCTGATATGGTTAAGCGATTCTTTGTTAGCGCCTATCGTATTGTTGCAATGCGGGCCTTAAACGAAGCAATCGAAAATCCCAAGGATATGTATGCGGAAGGACTTCGGTTCCTACAGGAAGAAACTATTGCCCGAAAAGACGCGTATGAGGCTGATCCGATTTGCACTTTTAGAGAAATTGGTTTCGCCATTCTTCAACGATTAACGACAATGCCCTGGGATGAAAACGCAGTCGCCCAAGCAGTGAAGCTACATAGTGAAGACGGTGACGAAATATCAGTTTGATATGCCATACACGCTATTAGACACTATCCCGTTGGCGTGGGCTTGAGGACGGGCTAAATCAGATTAAGCCAGTGGTAGGGGCATTAGCGTAAATTAGCGATTTAGCCTATAACAGAATTTTAATTGTATTCAGGGAGCTAAGATTGCTACCTGCATCTGCTTGACTTCGTATCTTGTGCAGACCCATTAAGCAAATCACTCTCAGTCAGTTCGATTGGAGCATGACATGCCAGCCAAAACACCTACTCCGAAAAGCACGAATGAAACTCTGGAGCGCAGAACAGAGCAACTAGAACTAGTTGACAAAATTATTAAGGAGCTAGACTTTGCCCTAGTGGAACTTAGGGGAAAGAAAAAGCATCAACTTAACTTGCTTGAGAGTGTTTCAAAGGGGCTCTATGAGGAGATTGATAAGCTTTCGAAGAAAGCTCCGGCAGAACCAGTGACAGATCTGGCTCTTGCTCAAATCAATGATGTGATCAGGGAGACTAAAGAGCTAGTTGAAGATGACTCGTATGTTCAACGGCTAAACGAGTTCGTTGCAGCTGGCGACAACCCTCAGCATCGCGATGCTGTGATGGTACTTCGTGCCGTACGTCAGGGGTTGGAGAGATATCGTTCTGGCATGGAGGTCATTGATGGGAATCTTGCGCGGAAACTCGCCGAAGCAAAATATATTTACGAGCCGATAAGGCTCTACTTAAAGGGCCAACGGTCCATTGACATAAGTGATCTAGAAGGAGGCACCTACTATTTCTGGGCTACGAAGAAGTTTCCAAAGCAATTCGACTTCAGCCGACTTGATGAAGTTGATTTACGAGACTATTTCCTAAGTAGGTAAACATATTGGCTCACGTAGACCCACGACGCCCCCTGATAGAAGGGGTTTCACAACACGACGTCGACTTTGTGATTCCTCGTGTAGGAATTGATCTGCCAATAGGTATAGATCCTTTCTTGCTCTACAAGAGTAGAGACCTTGTTTTTTCTGTTCTTCATACAGAAATCCTGTCCGTGTTCAATTATGGAATCCACGCAATCCAAACTGGTAACATTGCGGTTGCGGAGGATGTGTTTAGATTCCCCGAAGTTTCCGAGATTGGGATGGGATATACCCAGAAGAGCAAGCGAGGGTCAGGAATTGGCACGTTTTTGTCGCAGTTGATTGTGGAGACACTAGTCGATTCACCAGCCCTATGTGAGAGGGGTGTCAAGCATATCGAGGAAATGCAGCTTGTCTCTTTAGGTATTGGTCCAGACCGTATCAGTGATATTTCCGCTAATCTATTGAAATATTTTTTGATTGACTACACACAGAAGCAGTGCGCCTTATGGAACATCACGACCACTTCAGGTGTTCCCGTTACACACATTTTTGATTATGAAACTTACTCGTGGTACGACGGTTATTTTGATTTGCCGATCAGTTCTGTCAATGGCACCCCCATGTTATTCGTTCCTCGCCGATTGGTACGAGTCCTGCCTTGGATAAATTACGAAGACTTTTTTAGGATGGAATTTTCTGCCTATCTGAGAGCAAAACAAGTACGCCAAAAGTTGGCTAGAACAAAGCCGCATCAATCTTTAGATTTGAAACTACACAAGCAAGACGTTGTAACTCTTACGAGAACTGAGGTCGACAGAATTGAACGGTACGTATCAGCGAAGGAAGCAGCAGCTTCTGACGCCCAGCCCTCAATCACATATATCGATGACGAGACAACTCGTCCTGAAGCCGAAACCCTGATTCATAAACTTTCTGAAATCAGACCAGGAACTGAACAAGCGTCGGTCTTTCAACGGACGGTATTAGAAATCCTGAATTTTCTGTTCAACCCGCAACTCATTAATGGCGAACTCGAAGTGCGCACGTTGGACGGAACTGAGAGACGCGACATTATATTTACAAATGATTCTGATCAGTCGTTTTGGGAATACCTTCGAATTGAGCATTCGGCAATACTTCTTATGTTTGAAACAAAAAACACCTCCCAACTAGAGAACGCCCACGTCAATCAAACTGCTACTTATCTAGGTGACCGATTGGGCAGATTAGGCTTCATTGTCACCCGTTACAAGATTGAGGCTTCCCAGTTAAAGAAAATCTACAGCGTATACAACGATTCACAACCACGGAAAATTATTCTAGTTCTGAGTGACTCTGACCTGCAAACGATGATCACTATGAAGTGCGAGGGGAAAGATCCCATGCGATATATTCAAAAGCTTTATCGTACTTTTAGAACAAACGCACAATAATATCCAGCTTGCAACGGCGGCACCTATCTAGACGAAGCTTGCAATGAAGATCTACGACTCGCTTCATCACACTTGTCCATTCTTGAGCATCCATACGAGTCACTTGCAAAACAAACGTTCCTTTCTTTTCCCCTCTGCACGCGAAAGAACCGCTTGACTATCACTGCCCACCATGAGTGAATAAACTCTGCAAGAGACGTTTTTCTTGCAGAAGGGAGATTTATGCTCACGATCGGCTATATTCGCGTCAGTACCGACGAACAGGACCTGAGCAAACAAAAACATCTCTTGCTCGAATACGCGCAGCATCATCGACTCATCATTGATCAATTTATTGAAGCCGAAGTCTCTTCACGCAAAACCCCGCAAGAACGTCGGATCGTTGAACTGTCGAATCTTCTAAAAACCGGCGACCATCTTTTAGTTGCAGAATTGTCCCGGCTCGGACGCAACATGCTAGAGACGCTGAATATCATTACGGCGCTCAGTGAGCGGGGAGTTCAGATTACTTTTGTCCGCCAGCCTGAACTATCGACCAGCGGAGCGCATGGCAAACTATTGCTCGCGATTTACAGCTACTTTGCCGAATCCGAGCGGGATTATATTTCGCTTAGAACCAAACAAGGTTTAGCCGCAGCCAAGGCCAGCGGCAAGTTGCTTGGAAGACCGAAGGGCAGCCGAAACAAGAGCGGCTCAGTGTTATCGTCTTACACTGAGCAAATACAAGAATTCCGAAGACTTGGCCTATCAGTGAGCGCTATTCAAAAGTTGATTAACCAGCTTGTGGCAAAACCCATGACTTATAACACTTATAAGTATTTCGTTCAGCATTTGCCAGCACCAGCGGCAGCCCAGTGAGTGATTCACACAAAAACGAATATTCGCCGATTTCTTCATCTAATGGATAACTGGAAAAGACCTCAAATGACCGCATTAGCATTTTGAACTTAGAACTGCCCCCATCATTTGAAGTCTAATTCGTTTCACCATAAGTTTTTCGAATAGCTATATTCATTGCCACCGAATATATATCTTGTGCCGCTCTCTACAATTAACTTCCATGTACTAGAAACCGAGATAACTTTGTGTTGATGATACTAAATAAGTGATGTTTCATGGCATATTAGCAAAACCAAAGTCCAACCTTAAGCAGCAAAACCCTGTCTTCCGAGGTAGAGTCTAACTGCTTAGAAATGTAAGAGTGTTTTCCGCCGCCTGAGTTCTCTTTTATATGATTTGTTGGGTAGCGATGCGCTTCGACGACCTCTTATCACGAGCCGATTTTGAAACCTTGCAGTATCTGGTTGGAAGACCGGCACTTCAGCTAGTTACTCTACTCGATGTGTCTCTTGCAACGCCCAGCAAGCTCCGTGAGCTTGTCATTGGACTTCGGTCACGACCAGGATTACTTCTCTCCCCCGACGCTAGAGCTCGCTTGATCGAACTACTACGACCAACGGAAGCATCTGCTCTGGCACAAGTCCTCAGAGTTCCAACAAACGGAGATCCATACTCAGCTCTCAAGACAGCAAAAATCCGCAATGGGTCTGACAAAGAAAAGCTCTTGTTTGATTATTTTGAACTGACGCGTCCTGTCGAAGAGAATAATCCGACTCCTCCATCAGCGAGTACCACAGATGTTGTCTATGCCTTGTTCCCTCACCAGCGTGAAGCAGCACGAAAAGTCCAACATGACCTGATCAGCGGTTTACGGCGGGTTGTCTTGCATATGCCGACTGGCTCAGGCAAAACGCGCACCGCTATGCACATCATCGCCAATCACCTTCGTGAGCGTGAACCAGGTTTAGTTGTCTGGCTGGCTTACAGCGAGGAGCTATGTGAACAAGCCGCAGAAGAGTTTCAGCGCGCATGGCATTATCTCGGCGACCGAGATGTTAAAGTCTTCCGGTTATGGGGCGAACACTCTATTGCTCTTGATGATGCGGTTGATGGCATTATTATTGCGGGATTATCGAAAGTATACAGCGCCGCAAAGCGAAGTATTCACTATATCAGCACGTTGGGAAATAAAACCTCATTAGTTGTGATTGACGAAGCTCATTCGGCGGTCGCTCAGACGTACAAACTCGTTCTCGATGCACTGGTGGTGCATCATCCCACGACCGGACTACTCGGATTAACCGCAACACCGGGACGAACATGGGCGGACATTGAGGCTGATGAAGAACTGGCACGTTTCTTTGGGAGAAAAAAGGTAACTCTCCAAATACCAGGCTACCAAAACCCCGTCGATTATTTGGTTGCAGAACGCTATTTGGCACGCGTTGATTATAAGCCGCTGCTCTATGACGGTGGCTTTGAATTGAGCGAGGCAGATGTTGCACGTATTCGTAGCAGTATCGAAATCCCCGAAGGTATTCTCAAGCGACTCGCTGATGACGACATGCGCAACCTACGAATCATCGTTGAAATCGAGGAGCTTGCAAAAAGCCACCGACGCATAATTGTGTTCGCTACCACTGTAGAACACGCGGGGATCCTCGCTTCGGTACTACAGGCGCGCGGACTCCATGCCAAGTCTGTTACTGGAGTAACGAATTCCTTTGAGCGGGCACGCGCAATTGAAGAGTTCAAAGACCAAAGCCAAGACGTAAAAATCCTCTGCAACTTTGGCGTTCTAACAACAGGGTTTGACGCACCTCGTACCAGCGCAGCATTAATCGCGCGACCGACAAAATCACTAGTTCTCTATAGCCAAATGGTAGGTCGGGCGATCCGAGGCGTACGAGCTGGCGGCAATGAAACCGCACAAATTGTCACGGTCGTAGATCAAAACCTGCCGGGCTTTGGCAGTGTTTCCGACGCATTTAAGAACTGGGACGATATCTGGGAGTGATACGGTGGCCTCACATGACATAGTGCCAACTCATCTCGTTGTCAAAGCAATGCGTGACAACGGCTACAAGAACGCCGCATATGCCATTGCTGAACTCATGGACAACTCGATTCAGGCCGGAGCAACACAAGTTGAGTTGCTATGCGCCGAGGAAATGCAAATTCGAAGCCAACGTTCCCGTATGGGCATCGTGCAAATTGCCGTGCTCGACAACGGGTGTGGGATGGATGAAGCTGTCCTGAGAATGGCGTTGCAGTTCGGCAACGGCACTCACCTTGACGACCCAAATCCCAACGGGATTGGCCGCTTTGGCATGGGGCTGCCAAACTCATCCGTTTCTCAATGTCGCCGCGTTGATGTTTGGTCATGGCAAAACGGGTATGACAAAGCGCTTCACACGCATATTGACCTCGATGAAATTGAAAGCGGACAATTGGTTGAAGTCCCAGAACCACAACCGACCCCCATCCCCGATGTATGGTTTGACGTGGGCAAGTCATTTGGATCAACTGGAACTCTAGTTCTATGGTCAAAAATCGACCGCTGCATGTGGCGCACTGCGCAAACAATTATCGATAATTCCGAGTTCCTTATTGGACGCATGTACCGGTATTTTCTTGACCGTGGCGATGTCAGTATCCGGTTTGCATCGTTTGACATGAATGCTCGCATTCGGGCCGTACAGGAACAGTATGCGCGCCCGAATGATCCTCTCTATCTCATGGCGAAGACATCGTGCTCAACACCTTTTGATGAGACACCCATGTTTCAGCAATGGGGAGAGGACACTGTATTCGTCGTTCGGTTTCGCGGGAAGGAACATAAAGTCTGGATTCGGTTCGCATATGCCAAGGAGGAAGCACGAGAAGGTTTTAACCCTGGAAGCCTTCCGCACGGTAAACATGCGGCCAGAAACGTCGGTGTCTCGATTGTTCGTGCTCGTCGAGAGCTAGACTTAGATCCTGCCTGGTCAAACCCCTCAGAACCTCGTGACCGTTGGTGGGGTGCCGAGATATTCTTTCCCCCAGCACTTGACGATCTGTTTGGCGTCACGAACAACAAACAGTCCGCTAGGAATTTCTCTGAGTTAGCTAAAGTTGATATCGAGTCACTCCTTGAAGAAGGCCAGACGCTTGGCACTGCTCGTGAGGCTCTAGAGGCGGATGAAGATCCACGCTGGCCTTTACTAGAATTCGCACATCATATCCGCAAAAACATCAGCGTTATTTCAGGGTTATTGCGAGCCCAGACAGAACGCCCTAGACCAAAAAGACATGAGCAACCGCCCGAGGCAATTGCAACTCAAGTAACTCGACGACGCATCGATGAGGGACATCAAGGTGAGAGCGACAAACAAGAGAAACAGCAACCTCCTGAGGAGCGCGCCGTCAATATCGCTGAAGTGCTTATCGATCAAGGTGTAACGAAGAAGCAGGCTGAGGAGCTAGCCGCTACAACTGTCGGTCGCGGTCTCAAGTACACATTCGTCGAGGCAAGTCTCAGCGGCTCTGCATTTTTCGATGTCAAATCGCGCGGTGGCGCAGTCATGATTTCGCTCAATACTAATCATCCGGCTTACCGTCACTTAGTTGAAATACTCGAAGAAGATGTAGAAAACGAGGATATAGAAACATTGAAAACCCGGCTAGTGCGAGCCCGTGACGGTCTAAAGCTTTTGATTATGGCGTGGGCACGGTACGAAGATGAACAACCGGATGGTAAGCGCCGAAATGATGCGGGAGACGCACGGTTTGACTGGGGACGTCTTGCCCGTGAGTTCCTTGACGGCGAGAGCTGATAGCATGCTAGTACCAGGTGATCAGCTGGAGCACTTGTGTTCATCAGCGCAGCACGACCTCATACTCGTTTCGCCATTCATTAAAGTCAACGCTTTGGAACGAGTATTACGTGCTGTACCTCACCATGTATCGATCACATGTGTAACAAGGTGGGGTTTGGAAGAGATCGCAGCAGGAGTCAGTGATATCGAAGTGTGGCTGGTACTACAGCAACGGCCGTCAACTACTCTGTGGCTTCGTGCAGACTTACATGCTAAGTTCTATCGGGCTGATCAGACTTGCCTCGTAGGTTCCGCCAACCTAACTTTGACTGCATTAGGCTGGACTTTCTCGCCTAATTTTGAAGTGTTGGTCACGTTACCTAGCGACTATGACGAGATCAGAGACTTCGAGACACAGTTATTCACGAAGTGCATACCAGTAGATCAGCAACTTTTCGAACGATTCCGCGCATCAGTTGATTTAATGGACACCTCTCGAATCTACGTCTGGCCCGATAATATTGTCAGCGTGCCTAACTCGCTAAGCCTTCGCGATACCTGGCTTCCATCACTCAGGAATCCCGACATGCTTTATGCAGGTTATGTAGGCGATTGGGATCGCCTCACTATCCCGTCGCGTGAAGCATCCGTTACCGATCTCAACGCCCTAAACATTCCTGCCGGTCTGTCGAGGCAGGCGTTTGAGGCATACGTAGGGGTCACTCTGCTCCAAATGCCCCTTATCCAGCGACTTGACCAGTTTGTAGAAATACCGCAGCGCTTCGGAGCCGTAAGCAATCTACTTTCCACCTTACCTTGCGCGGAAGCAATGGGTTTCGACTCAGACAGAACGTGGCAGACTACTATCCGGTGGTTGCTGCATTTTTTGGGCGACCGGTATCGCCTCAAAGTTCCTAATCATTCGGAGGTGTTTGAAAAGATAAGGACTCAATAATTGTGGGCTGTCGGGCGAGCTGCCTACTGAGATTCTGTATGCGAAGACTTTGTTAGAAGCGCAAATGAGCGAAGAAGTGCAATACCCTGTTCTAAATCGTCTATAACCGTGTCGGATACCGCATGAACCATTCCTAAATAGTGTTTCATCTGGTCATCCGAGCGCGATTTCTCGTCCACAAAGATTATCCGTTTCCCTAACGCCTTGGCGAAGCCAACTTCGAGGGCCAAAGCAAATCCACCGGGATTATCAGCCTCAAAATAACCGAATAAGATGTCGCAGTTCCTAATCGCCTCTAGGTCCCACAAAGTGTACTCAGTCTTCTCACTGAGAGCGTGAGCTCGCGGATCAAAAAACACGAGCCCGTTCACTTCTTGTATTACCGTGTCTTGCCAACTTGAGCGAAATCCGCCTGCTAAATACACCTTTAGCATATTGCCAATCTCCATCCTCTGGCTGTCAATCGATTTTCTCGTCACCCTTCTTTATGTCTTGAACTAGAAACATTGAGAATGGCAACGTGATGCTTCGACGATAAAACTCTTGGTGCCTATTCAGAAACAAGATTCCCAGTACGAGTAGTGGGATAACTACGCCGAGACGTTCAGATAACGGCTGCCTACCGACAAAAATGGAAAAAATAGTCACAATAAAAAGGGCGGTGGCTACACCAAGATTGAGTTGGGCTATAGCAGTAAACCGGTAGATAACTTGACTTTGACCGTGTATTGCGCTGATAGCAATACCACGCCACCAGCGGACAGAGGCACTTTCACAAGGAACTTTCTCTAGACTCTCAAAAGTGTTCTTCAATTGTTCGACGGCGATCTCGAAGAGAGGGTCACTGTGTACTTTTTCTTCTATATCTCTTCGCGACTGAATTCTTGGCACCCTACTCATTAACCAATCTAGAACAATTTCACCGACAGCAATAATTGGGTACCCTAGTAGATAGGAGATCGTGACTAGACCTACTACTCCAGTGCCTTCTGCCAGCGGAAAAATATCAATGCTTCCAAATCTAGTAGGGTGACCGAGAATGAGCCAACCCCCAACAAGCAGCGTTAGTCCTGGGAGTACATACCCAATGACGTCCAGAAAAAACCGCTCAATCCCATCAACGATTGTGTCCAATTAGCGAACTCCGCTTCACGAGTCTGCGTTGCGTGTCTAGGCGTGTTGGAGCAACTCATCTATTGCTTCTGCTAGCGCCAGCACATCTTGCTCAGTGTTAAAGAAGCTCAAGCTCGTTCGAACTGTGCCACCTTGGGTTAGCGTAGAGGCGAAATCGTGCGCCCACGGTGCACAGTGGAGTCCTGCACGTACAGCTATGGATCTCGCACCCAAGGCTGTTTCGACTATCTGCGGTGAAACGCCATTGATGTTAAAAGACACAACACTACTGTGTTCTACCCGACTATTTGAAGGATAAATAAAGACTCCGCCTAAACCAGCTAATGTCGTCGTTAGCTGTGCAGTCAGGCTACTGACATGGTCGTAAATCGAACAACGCCCAGTTTCTTTAAGCCAAATAAGTGCTGCACGTAAGCCTGCTACAGCGCTAATGTTTTGACTCCCGGCTTCGTACCGATCTGATCCATTGCTAGGCATATCAAGACTTTCCGACCGCGTACCAGTTCCGCCGTATATAAACGGGGCTGGACGCCAATCACGGCCAAAGGCAACACCCGCAATTCCGTATGGACCGTAGAGGGATTTGTGACCCGAAAACACCAATGCATCGATATTGGCTAACTCTAACGGAACCAATCCCGCAGATTGCGCTCCGTCTATTAGCACAATCACTGAGGGCGATGCTTGTCGCGCTAAGAGAGCTAATTCCTCAACCGGTGACAGGATACCGAAAACATTACTGACATGTGAAACACAAATCATCGACGGAGGCTCAATTCTAAAGTGTGCTCGGATCGCGTCGAGATTACAAACCATCGTCTGTTTATCATAAGAAAGCTGGCGTACCACGATGCCGAGAGTTTTCCGGAGGTGTTCAAGAGGACGAGCAACTGAGTTATGTTCAAATGGGGACACATATACTACGTCCCCAGTGCGCAAGTTTGCCCCAAAAATGATCGTGTTTAGGGCAATCGTCGCAGAGGGACTAAACGTCACTTCAGGCGCACTCAACCATGTTTGGGCAAGCTCACGCGTTTCTGCAACCAATGCTGCTGCGCGCCGCGCTAGAGGGTTAGCACCTCGCCCTGCATTGCCGCCCGACGAGCGATAAACGGAATCCATATCACGGTAGACTGCTTCAGGCTTCGGAAATGTGGTCGCTGCGTTGTCTAAGTACACTACTGGCGTTTCAGAGTTCAACAGCTTCCCCCATCATATGGAACAGAAATGCTACAGCGATTTGGCGTCTTTCGTCAGCTGAAAGCGGGCGACCGGATATCTCCATCGTCGATTTGAAATTCTGTAGGATTCGCTTTCCTTGCAGAGATAGATCAGATGACCGAAACCGGAACTCGCGCAACGATTCATCCGGCATCTGGATCGTGATTGCCACAACTTCCTCTTCAGCCGCTAATTGCTGAACTTCGCGTTCGACTTCGACCTGGGCCTTAGCCAGTACATCGTAGAATTTTGTCTCGGTTGCATCACTCCAGTCGCGAATGTGCACTCCTGTGACTGCCTTCGAGAGTTCATCCCAGAATCGTCCGTTGGCGTTGCGATTACTCAGAACAGTATGGACAAGTTCTTGTGTGATAAGCGATCCGAAGCGTAGCTGCCCAACTGTCGCGCCAGTTTCGGCTTGCACCGAGTCAAGCCAAGATTGTAGTGCTGCTGCACCATCGTGCACGGGAGTAACACTGAAACGACCGTACTCGCGCACGGCGAACGCATCAAGCCGACGCTGTAGATCAATATATGCGTTGCTGATTTCTGTCAGCAAACTGTCTAGGCGCTGTTCTATTGTCTCTTCCGATACATCTATTCCGGCGTTAAGAAGCTGCGGCATGTCCGTGAACAGTGCTTTACTGGGCTCAATTTGAGCGTTACGGATAATGCTTCGAAGAGTCTGTGAGTCTTTCGAAATGTGTTGGGTTTGCCGACAATAATGTGGCAGCGACTGTAACCACCGAAGGGTAGATACCTGAAACAGGACCAGCGGTTGATACCGTTTTTCGGTCTCATGAATGTGGTTTCTGAAACGTGCGAGAATCGCGCGCCACATCTCCCCTATGGTCACATTCCACTCGCCAATTTCCACTGTATAGTGGGACGAGTTGACCACCATGTCGGTAAACAAGTCGCCCGTTATTGGCAATACTGCCCGTGCGTCCCGGCGAATAGTTGTGACATTGAGATGCGTTTGCAAAACAGCGGCAATGAGGACTGGCAGAATACCGCGTCGTAAGCCGTAAGGAGGAGCAATCAGTTGTTTGATGAGAGGTTCAATTGGACTCTGCGTTTCTGCCCCAAAGTAGGCCGTAATTTCGTCCCACATGTGAGCTAACGTCGGGAATGTGTTCGCAATTGGCCGACTTATAGTCCAAGTACCCGTTTCATCCTGTTGCAATATGCCTGGCAATTTAAGAAGTGAGTTCAACGCCAATACTTCGGGACCATTTCCTTCCAAACCAAGCGAATCAGACACATCATTATTGAGCATCGCATCGATCAACTTCTCAGCTGCTCTCATCTGCTGGGTCGTCGGCTGGTCGCGGTTGAGACCTTCGCTGAGAAAGACAGGCGTCTGCGAGAATACTCTTGCACAGACCTCGCTGACCAGGGTCGTCGTTTGTGCCGTCGTCGTCACTAAATATCCGTTGGCGATGCCGTTGCGCACAGTTACCCATACAGACTTACCTAACCGTGGATCTGTCAGCAGTTTGAGTTCTCGGTGTACGCGGCTCAATGCGTCTTCTATGAGCCAGTCAAGTTCACGCTGAACACGGTGTCGATCCTCGTGATGTTTCAAGCCCGGATCGTTCACTAACTCCTGTAGACCAAACAACTCCCGGAGAATCTCAAGCAAGGCACGCAGAGGTTCATGCGGCAAGACATACACAACCTGTTCATTGGCCTGGATGTACGAGGTTGCTAGCTCCATTTCAAGCTCGTCTGTGGCAAGGACGTAGACCACTAGCCCATCTGCGTTACCCATCTGCTCCATTTGTAGATGCCACGGAGCGTCCTCAAGCTCGTATGCCCATCGGTAGAGTCCAGTAAAATAGCGGGTCATGCCGTGATCTTGATTATATCGACGTGCAAGACTATGTGGGGCAGGAATGAGCTGTTCCAGTAGTCGTCGTAGCTGTAGCGAGGTGGGGTTAACGCGCTCTAGAATCTCTTCTATTTTCTGTTCAAAATCAACATCACTCCCACTCGCAAACGTCCAGTGGCCGTCGATACTCCGGTTGATGATGACTTTCCGTCGGCGAAGATTCTCCAGCGTCGCGATTACGGCAGTCTTCTGCTCCTGAGTTTGCGCACCGACTGCCCAAGCAAGTAACTCTGTTGTCGGTCGCGCGACATTTGTCTCAAAAGAAATGAGCAGGATGCCGAGTGACTTAACGAGCGCCACGCCGAGCGCATCTCCTTCTGCAACTTTATCAAGTGCATAGGATGCGCCACTCCAAATCCCGTGAGTGCCACCACTGTCCGAGCGTATTGCGTCTTCGAAGTAATCCCACAGTTGATCCAGCCGAATGAATGCATCGGCAGATTCCCCAAGCACAATCTTTTCAGCGAGTGTCGGTAGTGCGAATCGTTCTTCAGTTGTGAGGAATGTGAACATGGTGCGCTCGTTTTGAGCGACCCGATTGGAGAGTCTAATCAAAGCAAAGGCAGCCAAAGGATGTAACGGCCACAAGGCGTAGCTCAATCTTGCAATATTCTCCGTTGACATCAGCCCGAATAATTTGGCTTCCGCTGTTTGTACGGGCAAATCAGCCGGAACAATTTCCTGTACACGTGTTCGATCACGGTGCTCGATAGCACTGGTGATCAGGCGATAAGCAACGAGGGGATCGCTAGTGACGTTATGTCGAAGGAATCGCCCTTCGATACGCATCCATTCTTGTTGATACGTTTTCGGTAGATTAGAAGCGTAGCTTTGCAGTTCTTTGTGAGCAAACAAAAGTAGATGTAGTTGATGCTCACCACTATAGTTGCATGTTTCTGCAAATTCCTGGAGGAGCGCTGCCTCTGTACCGAAGACCTGTGTACTTCTCCCATCGAGATACCGGCCGAACTCATCCCATATAACCGCAATTCCCGAATATCCATACTCCGCAACTAAGGATGCAACCTCACGGTACATTAGATGAGGCGGCTGCTCACTAAATTGACTCGAATGAGTGACGATTACCCCGAATTACGTGTGCACTTAACACGTACTGCTGGCCTTGATGAGTTGACGCTACCTAATGTGCCCGCCGTTGACATTCTTGAACTCTTCTACAAAAAACAACTCGTGACTGAGGAGGTCCGTCCAATATGGTCACGGCCCGTGAGCTAATCAGTTTCTCACCACATTTCCAGCGTGCAGTAAACCTTAGGTACGACCTAAATGATTACAATGCTGTAGATCGGTATGTTCCTACAACTAGTGCGGTTACTGCTATCAAAGCGATTCTGCAAGGTGCCAGTTCCACTGGCACGCAACGAGCACATGTCCTTCATGCAGCCTATGGTTCCGGTAAGTCATTGCTTGCGGTCACGCTAGCCGCAGTTCTGGAAAAACGCGAAGATTTGGAACTAGCCGTTGATCATGTCACTGCGCGTCTTTCAGAGGTTGATGCGGATACCGGACTGCTCGCAAGTCAGTTTGTTCAGTCGTCGCTTCGGATGTTGCCCGTCGTTCTGACAGGTGATGAAGGCGACTTCGCTACAGCGCTAATACGTGCGCTAGTGCGAACTCTAAAAGATCACGGCATAGAAAATATTCAGCCAAGCAGCCGGTTTGAGGCTGCCACCAATACGATTCGCTCATGGGCAGACGACTATCCTGAGACGTACGCTGACCTGAGCCAGCTTTT
>Ga0351946_1038_pt1 | contig 16951 bp, 16 predicted proteins | sample BONcelT113001F15_FD_206832 | JGI IMG/M metagenome (GOLD analysis project Ga0351946, IMG submission 206832) | Enriched cells from coal bed in the Powder River Basin, Montana, United States - BONCAT cells T11 rep3 HSBNCT.T11.300.1.F15 ...
CATGATTTCTATATGAATTATATGCACACCTCTTGACTTATATGTCTAAATGTTTAAACATATAGCCGTGAAAGCCGAATACTCCAAGAAAATCCCCGAAGCCTGGACAAACATTGCCAAGGTATTCACCGCGCTGGGTGACGAGCATCGTCAGCGCATGCTGTTGATTTTCGAGCCGGGCGAACGGCTGAATGTCAGCCAGATTGTCGAAACATCGCCCCTGTCCCGCACGGCTGTGTCTCATCACCTGAAAATCCTGCGCGAAGCGGGCGTACTGGGCAGCGTCAAGGAAGGCAAAAAGGTGTTCTACTGGGTTGAAAAGGCATTTCTGCATGATGCCTTGAGCGCTGTGCTGGCGTATATCGACGAGGAGGCATAAGCCGTGTCCAGCCAGTTCAAACTCCTCACTGAACGCCGCTTCCTGCCACTGTTTGTGACGCAATTCCTCGGCGCGCTCAATGACAATGCGCTCAAAAACGCGATGGTGATCCTGATTGCGTTTCAGGGTGCCAAGCTGACCAGCGCTTCGCCTGCCCTGATGGTCAATGTCTGCGCCGGACTGTTCATCCTGCCTTTTTTTCTGTTTTCCGCAACGGCGGGGCAACTGGCTGACAAGCATGAAAAATCCATGCTAATTAGGCTGGTGAAGGTGCTGGAAATCGGCATCATGGTGATTGCCGCCATCGGGTTTTGGCTGCCCAGCCTGCCCTGGCTGCTAGCAGCGTTGTTCCTGATGGGCATGCACTCGACGCTGTTCGGGCCAATCAAATATTCCATCTTGCCGCAGCATTTGCGCGAAGATGAAATGATCGGCGGCAATGGCCTGATCGAATCCGGTACATTCCTCGCCATCCTGCTCGGCACTATCCTCGGCGGATCGTTGATTGCGATGGGCGAACACGGCGCAAATCTCGCTGCTGCCACATGCATGGCCATCGCCATCATCGGCTATCTCTCCAGCCGCAGCATCCCGTTAGCGCCCGCGCCCGACCCGGGCATGACTATCAACTGGAATCCGTTTTCAGAAACCTGGCGCAGCCTCGCTGCGCTGAAGCAGAGCCGCACCGTGTTCCTCGCCATTCTTGGCATATCGTGGTTCTGGTTTTACGGCGCGATCTTCCTGTCGCAGTTCCCCACCTTTGCAAAAGAATCGCTCGGCGGAGGCGAGGGCGTGGTCACGCTGTTGCTGGCGATCTTTTCGGTCGGCATTGGCGTGGGATCGCTGCTGTGTGAAAAGCTGTCCGGCAACAAGGTCGAGCCGGGACTGGTGCCGCTGGGCTCGATCGGACTGACCGTGTTTGCCATCGATCTCTGGTTTTGCAGTCCAAATGCCTGCGCACTGGGAATGGGGGTGATGGAGTTCCTGTCACGCCCGGGGAGTCTGCGCGTGCTGTTCGATCTGGTGATGATTGGCGTATTTGGCGGTCTTTACTGTGTGCCGTTGTACGCACTGATGCAGACGCGCTCGGACGCGTCGCACCGCTCGCGCACCATCGCCGCAAACAACATCATGAACGCCGCTTTCATGGTGGTGGCCGCCCTGCTGGCGATTGCGCTGCTGTCCTTTGGCCTGAGCGTGCCGCAAATCTTTTTGATCACAGCGATCGTCAACGCTTTTGTTGCCCTTTACATCTACACGCTCGCACCCGAGTTCATCAACCGTTTCCTGAAATGGATTACCCGGAAAAGCTGACATGTTCAAGATTCTGCTCCGCCCCGTTCTGCGCCCGATCCTGCTGCTACTGTGCAAGCTCCTGTACCGCGTCGAAGTAAAAAGCGCCAACCCCGACTTTGGGGTGCCCCGGCTGATGGTGGTCGCCAACCACGAATCGTTGCTTGACGGCTTGCTGCTGGGACTGTTCCTGCCGATCGATCCGATCTTCGTTGTCAATACGCAGATAGCGCGCTTCTCCGTTTTCCGTTTTGTGCTGGCGATGGTCGATCACATCACAGTCGATCCGGCCAATCCCATGGCGACAAGAGAAATCATCCACTTGGTTGAGTCCGGCCGCCCAGTGGTGATCTTCCCTGAAGGGCGGATCACGGTCACCGGCGCGCTGATGAAAGTCTATGAGGGCTCGGCTTTCATCGCCGGCAAAACTGGCGCGACCATCATTCCGGTTCGGCTTGATGGCCCGCAGCGCAGTCACTTCTCGCGCATGAGTGGCACGGCCCCGCGTGGCTGGTTTCCGAAAATGCGCATTACGATCCTGCCCGCGACCAACATTCCGATGCCCGACCTGCCGCACGCCAAGCAGCGGCGACATCAGATGGCTGAGTCCATGCGACGAATCATGCAGGAGATGATGTTTGCCACCCGCCAGCCCGTCACCATTTTCGACGCTTTGCTCCAGGCGGTTCGAGTTTTCGGCCGCAAGCGCAAAATGGTCGAGGACATCAAGCAGGTAGTTTACACCTACGGCGATTTCCTCAGGATGATCCTGATGCTCGGGCGCATCGGCAGCCGTCTCGATGCACAGGGCGCGCGTATCGGCCTGCTGCTCCCGAATCTTGCGCCGACACTGGCGATGATCATCGGCCTGTCGGCCTTCCGCCGCGTGCCTGCGCTGCTCAACTACACCGCTGGCACCGAGGGCATGCAGAGCGCATGCCGGGCTGCCGACATTCGCACCATCGTCACTTCGCGAGCCTTCCTGGATCAGGCAAAACTGACAGACAAGGTCGCGGCGCTCGACGGCGTGCGCATTGTTTATCTGGAAGACCTGCGCGAGCAAGTCACGATTGGCGACAAGCTGTGGTGGATCGGCTACGCGCGCTGGTTCCCGCATGCGGCCAGTCGCTGTTTCGCCGATCCGGAAGATGCCGCGGTGGTGCTGTTTACCTCCGGCTCGGAAGGCAAGCCTAAGGGCGTAGTGTTGTCGCATCGAGCGATCCTGGCAAACATCGGGCAGATACGCGCAATCATCGACATCACGACCGAGGACAAGTTCCTCAGCGCACTGCCGATTTTTCATTCCTTCGGCCTGACAGCCGGCGCGCTGTTGCCGCTGATGACCGGGTCCAGCCTGTTTTTGTACCCGTCCCCGCTGCATTACCGCGTCATTCCTGAACTGGCCTACGATCGCGGCTGCTCCATCCTGTTTGGCACGGGCACTTTCCTCGCCCATTACGGCAAGTTTGCGCATCCCTACGATTTCTACCGTTTGCGCTATGTCGTCGCTGGTGCAGAGAAGCTGACGCAGCCGGTGCGGGATCTGTGGTTTGAAAAATTCGGCATCCGCATCTTCGAGGGATATGGCGCAACAGAAACCGCGCCCGTGCTGTCGGTCAATACGCCGATGGCTTTCCGAAGCGGCACGGTTGGCCAGTTGTTGCCGGGAATCCAGCATCGCGTCGTGCCCGTGCCCGGCATCGAACGCGGCGGCATCCTGCATGTGAGCGGCCCGAATGTGATGAGCGGCTATTACCGCTTCGAGCATCCGGGCGAAATCGAGCCGCCCAGTTCATCGGTGGGCCATGGCTGGTATGACACGGGCGATGTGGTCGAAATGGACGAGGAAGGCTTTATCCATATTCTGGGGCGCGTCAAACGCTTTGCGAAAATCGCAGGCGAGATGATTGCGCTCGAACTGGTCGAAAACATGGCGCTGGCCGCCAGCCCGAACAGGGAGCACGCCGTGGTCAACTTGCCCGATCCGCAGCGCGGCGAGGCGCTGGTGCTGTTCACCACCGACACGGCGCTCTCGCGTGAGCAGTTGCGCGATGCCGCACAGGCGCAAGGCCTGCCCGAACTGGCCATCCCGCGCCGGATCATCGCGTTGGAACACTTGCCGCTGCTTGGCACCGGCAAGACGGATTATGTGACTTTGAAGATGATGGCAGAAAACGACTGAAATATCATACTCATCGGGAGCATTTTATCTCCGGCGCGTCCGTAATGACTTTCCGCCATTTTCAGGCATATACTCCCTGATTTTTTGCATTTCTGACGCCTATTTTTGCCTATTTTTTGTGCAAAACTGGCTTTTAAGCGTCAGTTAATCGCCTTGCGGTGTCACTGGGAGCCAAATAATAACGCGACGCGTTATTATCGTTTTGCGGCTGACTCGACCAGCAACGCCATCTGCGCCAGCATGTCGAGCATTTCCCGCCTGCCCCAATCCCTCAACGCGTGTCCCATGCCCGGATAGACGACCGCGCTCGCCTCCCCACCGGATGCACGGTACAGGTTGGCCGTGCGCTCGGCGGTGCCGGCAGGCACACGCGGGTCGACACCACCCTGAAAGAACAAGGCAGGCGGCAGATCCACCTGCTCGCCCCGCTCCAGCATCAGCGGCGGACTGGCTTCGCTCATCGTCTCTTCGCTGCCAAAATAGGCATCGTGGCAGGCGAGGATGTCACGATCACCGATCTGCTGCGCCATGCGATATCGCCCCAGCGGATCGAGCACGCCGGAGCAGGTCACGACGAAAGCCAGTCGCGCATCAATATCACCTGCCTGACCTGCCAGTAGAGCCGATGCGTAGCGCACATCAAACGGCCGCATTGCTGACAGCAGGATCAGATGCCCGCCGCTGGAAACGCCCAATCCACCCACAACATCGGGATCTATCGAGAGTTCCTTTGCATGCTGTTTGACCCAGCGGATTGCATAGTTGATGTCCACCAGCGACGACGGATAGGGATCGCGCGGCGCCATGCGAAAATCAATCGCTACCACCACGATCCCGCATGAGGCGATCAGGTCGGCAAACCCCTGCGTCGCGGTGCGATCACCGGACACCCATGCACCGCCATGCACGCAAATCATCGCCGGAAATATTCCGTCGCCCTGCGGCCGATAAACCATGGCGCACAGCGAGCGGTCATCCAATATGCGGTATGGCATATCCTGGACAGCAACAGCATAGCCAGGCTGCTTCATTGGGATGCGGGTTCTCTTCATCATTTCGGTATAAATATACTCGCCGTTTCAGTCAGATTCCTGGCTGAAATGCGAATCGCCGATGTTACAATTCGACTCCTGCCCGGATGGTGAAATAGGTAGACACAAGAGAACTTAGCGTCCCAGGTGCCCCCGCTAGCGAGTGTGGAGAAATTGGTAAACTCAGCAGATTTAAAATCTGCCGCCGCAAGGTTTACGGGTTCAAGTCCCGTCACTCGCACCAACAACTCGCCATAAAATTAACGAGTTAGATCGTACTGGTTTTTAGTTTTATCATGTCGTTAATTGGAACATTTTCAATTATATGGGTCAACCCATAACGGACTTCTGTGCCAACGAGCCCGGGAATTGCCGTCGCATGCATCACGGATTTCTTCCTTACAAGATTTTAAATAACCCTTCGACTCATGCGGGTTAGTAAATATTTCATCGCCTTCAGTTAGGATGAACAAAGATTTTGTCTTTTTAGGATTTTAAATGCCCATTAGCAAAGAGCAAATCAAAGAACATTTCTGTGTTGGGGATGTCATTTCATGCCCCGATGGCAGTGAGCTTTATATAACGGCAATCCTTGACGACGAAATCAGGCTCAAATCTAGCGGTATAAACACTAATGAAATCAGCATAAATTTCATGATGCTTTCTGATGCGTTTGACGCTTTTTCTACTAATCCAAGTGAAAATCCTATGTCACTGTTTCACGGCATTCTTGCTGAGTACAACAAGCGAGCGGGGCAGGCAAGGCGTGATGAGGAAGTAGATGCGATGTGGGCCGGTGCCATGGTCTGTGAATTACCTTAATCGCATGGCAAGCCGCAAAACAAAACGTGGAAACGATCTTCTGTCGCCAACCGAGGCGATTCTGGAGAGCATTTCTGACGGTGTGTTTACTGTTGATAAGGATTGGCGCATTACCTCGTTTAACCGTGCTAGCGAGGAAATCACTAGCGTGTCGCGACAAGAAGCTATCGGCCAGCGTTGTTCTGATGTATTCCGTTCCAGTATTTGTGGAGCCGAGTGCGCCCTGCAACAGACGCTAAAATCCGGAAAACCCGTTATCGGCAGGAGTTGCTACATAGTCAACGCCAACGGTGATCGTATTCCAATCAGTATTTCAACCGCCGTTTTGCGCGATGCTGATGGCCGTGTCATTGGCGGTGCTGAGACTTTTCGCGACATTTCTGAAATAGAAGCTTTGCGGCGCGATTTAAAAGGCAAATTCAAAGTCGGCGAACTGATCAGCCACAGTCCGGCGATGGAAAGGATATTTGAGGTTTTACCCGCCATTGCAGGAAGTTCCAGCACTGTACTAATCCAAGGTGCAACCGGAACTGGCAAGGAAATGCTTGCGCAAACGATCCATGCCCTTAGTCCGCGAAGCGCTGGACCTTTTGTCGCGGTTAATTGCGGTGCCTTGCCCGACACACTCCTGGAATCAGAGTTATTTGGTTACAAGGCAGGCGCATTTACCGGAGCGAACAGGGACAAACTGGGTCGCTTTGCCCTGGCAAATGGGGGGACGCTTTTTCTGGATGAAATTGGCGACATCAGCCCCGCTCTTCAGGTTCGACTCTTGCGTGTAATTCAGGAGCGTACTTATGAACCCTTGGGCGCCACTCGCTCCGAAAAGGCAGATGTAAGGATTATCGTCGCAACCAATAAGGAATTGTCGGTACTTGTTAACAAAGGCGAATTCCGCGAAGATTTGTATTACCGGGTTAATGTGGTGCGGATCGAACTGCCGCCCCTGAGCAGCAGAAAGGAAGATATTCCACTACTCATCGGAGAATTCATCGATCGTTTCAATCGGCTGCAACAGAAATCAATCGAGGGCATATCTACCGATGCGCTATCACTCTTGATGGCACACCAGTGGCCAGGGAATGTGCGCGAATTGGAAAACGTGATCGAACGCGCTTTCATACTGTGCGATCAAGGCAACATTTCCATTGGACATTTGCCAGAAGAATTGACAGCGCAAGGTGCATCGTCGCGCCAGAATGTTAACGTGCGCACAGCGCATAACCAATTTGAGACTGGCGCTATCCGCACCGCGCTTGAAAGAAATGCCTTCAACCGTCTTGCAGCTTCAAAAGAACTCGGCATGCATAAGACGACCTTGTTCCGGAAAATCAAAAAACTTGGTATACCGCTTCCTGAGCAAGACGGTCGCACACGCAAACAGTAGCAGCAGCGCACTCATCCTCCAGCGTAGAGCAGCAATCAAGCTACCCAAAAACCGCCTTTGGCAACCAGCCAATCTTTCATTTCCCGTTTAACTTCAGATAGTTACTGAGTTTTCCATCGTCATGCCTCGTATGGCATGGTTTATGCAGCATGATTGGCATGCGCATTTCTCTGCTTGGATATATTTCCCCGGCAGATGAGTGGTGACTGTAAAAAAACTCGCTTAAAGACGATAACGATAATGACTCATGAAACCGTGAAAATTACTGTGTTAGTGGACTATGCGGCAAAAGATGGTTTGGATACCGAACATGGTTTCGCTGCTTGGGTTGAAGTTGGTGAGCATTCGATTTTGTTCGACACCGGACAGACGGGCGTAATGCAAGCCAATGCCGCTCGGCTAGGCATAGACCTAAAAAAAGCTGAAGCGCTGGTATTAAGTCATGGCCACTTTGATCACACTGGGTCAGTGCCTGAATTCCTTGCTGAAAACAACACTGCACGAGTGTATTTTGCGCATGGATTGAACATTGACCGTTATAGCTGCAAACCAGGCACTCCCGTGCGCTCAATCGGCATTCCAGAAGCTTCGCGCCAGGCGCTAGCTGCCTTGCCAGTCAGACGGGTTCGCGATCTTAATCAACCGGAGTATCTCTTGCCCGGGGTTGGTATAACTGGGCCTGTACCGCGATTGTCTTCTTTTGAAGATGTTGGTGGGCCGTTCTATATTGACCCCGACAGCCATGATGACGATCTCATCAATGATGATCAGTCGATGTGGTTTGAGACTAATGACGGAATCGTAATTTTGCTTGGCTGTTGTCATGCCGGATTGGTAAATACCATCGAATACATCCGCAGCATTTCTGGCGTCGAGAAAGTGCGTGGCGTAATCGGTGGAATGCATCTGGTAAATGCCGACCAGCAGCGGCTCAATAAAACATTTATGGCGATATCCCCATGGCAACCTGAATTTCTGGTTCCATGCCACTGCACCGGAGCCAGTGCGAGTGAACAGATGCTTGGCGTTTTCGGCAGCAAAATTGTTCGTCCCGGATATGCAGGCCTAACTGTTGAAGTCGGAACTATCGGGAATTAAAAATGAAGTTACACGATCAGTATTTTTCCAAATTTTATTTAGTCAAATTCGCATTGCAGCTTCAAGTGAATTGGCAGGAGACATTGTCATGATAGTCGCATTTGCATGTTGGGATAATCATATCGCGCCAGTGTTTGACACAGTTCGGCAAATCTACTTGATCGAAACTGATTCAGAAAAAATTGTCGCAGAAAGACAGGAAGTCATGTTCGGTAACGCGCCACTAAAAAATGTGGCGCGCTTAACCGAACTTAAAGTGGAAACACTAATTTGTGGCGCAATTTCGAGGCCTGTGCAAGAAATGGTGAGCGCACAAGGCATCCACGTTATTCCCTTTGTGGCAGGAAAATTATTCGATGTGGTTCATGCTTGGCGCGCCGGTGAAATCAACACCGATCTTTATGCGATGCCAGGTTGCTGTGAGCGTGGCATGGGGCGTGGCTTCGGGCGCGGCATGGGTGGTCGCGGCATCGGGCGCGGTGGTAAAGAGAGAGGGGCTGCTGACGAAGGTAATGGATTCGGTATTGGGAATGGTATGGGGCGAGGGCGCAATCGTGGCAACATTTAGAAAAGGTAAAAAATGAAAAAAATCGGCATTGTCATCTGCGCTCGCTATCAGAATTGCGGGGGCGGAAAGTGCTTTCGCTCTGTGCACGCGCGTGAAGGTGGATTTTCAATCTATTCCGCTGATGAACAAGTGGAGGTAGTCGGCTATTCGAGTTGCGGCGGGTGTCCAGGCGGGAATATCGAATACGTGCCTGAAGAATTCCTGAAAAATGGCTGTAATGTTGTCCACCTTGCGACAGGTTTGGTGGTTGGCTACCCACCTTGCCCTTACATCCGCCAGTTCAAAGAGTTTATCGAGAAGCGGTATGGGCTACCAGTGGTTGTCGGCACACACCCGATTCCCTTGAAATACCTGGAAACACACAATTTGCTTTCATTCTGGAAAGAGGCAGGGATGGAAGATCTTGCTGCGCACCTGTTAACCGAAGAAGTCGGTGTAATGAAATCCTACAACTAAGAAGCAATCGAAAGCCATATATGAAAATCGCATTCCCAACATCGGGTGACAAGCTTGGTTCACCGTTAAACAGTTCTTTTGGCAGGTCGCCAAAATTTCTTATTTACGATTTGGCTAATGATGACATCAGTGTCATCGACAATCAGCAAAACCTGAATGCGTCACAAGGCGCTGGTATTCAGTCAGCGCAAACAATTGCCAGGAACGGTGCTCAATGCTTGATCAGCGGACATTGTGGTCCCAAGGCCTTTCGTGTTCTGTCTGCTGCGGGAATCAAGGTTTACTACACCACTGCCAGCACGATTGAGTCAGCATTAAAAGCATATCGCAATGGAGATTTGCTTGAAGCCGTCTCGGCAGATGTCGATGGCCATCACGCATGATTATTGCAATCGCATCCGGCAAAGGCGGTACGGGAAAGACGACTGTTTCCGTCAATCTTGCTAAAGTTTTTGGTGAAGGCATTCAGCTCCTGGATTGTGACGTGGAAGAGCCAAACGTAAATTTGTTCCTGAGCGCCAATTTATTGCATGAGGAAACTACCAACATCCGGATTCCGAAAGTTAACCCCGTCAGGTGCGATGCTTGCGGAGACTGTAGTGACTTCTGCGAATTCAACGCCATCGTGATGGCGGGGAAGAAGGTGTTGATTTTCCCTGAGTTGTGTCATGGCTGTGGCGGATGCGCCTTGGTTTGCACAAAGCGCGCTATCCGAGAAGTCGACAGTCGTATTGGTACCGTAGAAACGCTACTGGCAGGTGGCATCACCCTGGTGCAAGGTCGGCTAGATGTAGGCGTATCTTCAACGCCGCCGCTAGTCGATTCGGTGAAGCAGAAAATTCAAGCAAACCATCACGCTATTCTGGATTCGCCACCCGGCACATCTTGCCCAGCGGTTGCGACTTTGCGTGACACCGATTATGTCCTGTTGGTGACGGAGCCAACGCCATTCGGCTTACATGACTTAAGACTGGCAGTCGCAATGGTGCGGCAGATTGGAATCCCATTCGGCGTGGTAATCAACCGCTACGGTATCGGCGATGACCGTGTGCACCGGTATTGCCAGCAGGAGGGCATCAAAATGCTGCTGGAAATTCCTGACGATCGTCGTATTGCAGAGGCCTATTCCTGCGGTGAGATTCTGGTTGATGCTTTGCCGGAGTATCGCGAATTGTTCGAACAGCTGCGCGACAGTCTGCTGGAAATGCAAAAATGAGGCGCGGAACATAATGTGGCAATTACTTTCAATTCTGCAGAAAAACCTAATCTGGAGCATTCCAGCAGCCATGATTTTAGGCGTGGTGTCCGGATACTGCTTTGATATGTCCTTCATCAAGATAAGTGTTATGCCGCTAACCTTTTTGATGGTCTACCCGATGATGGTCAATCTGGAAGTTCGAAAAGTGATTTCACTTGAAGGAATGAAGTGCCAACTTACCGCTCAAGTAATAAATTTTGGGATCATCCCGTTCATCGCTTTCGGCATCGGAAATTACTTTTTTCCAAATGAACCGATGATAATTTTGGGTCTGTTGTTTGCGTCATTGCTACCGACAAGCGGTATGACCATATCTTGGACGGGTTTTGCTAAAGGCAACCTGAATGCAGCCATCAGAATGACCGTAATTGGTCTGATCGCCGGTTCTATTGCAACACCCCTGTATGCCAAGTGGTTGATGGGCGAGGTGATTGATATCCCGATGGCACAGATATTCATATCGATCCTTCTGGTCGTATTTCTGCCCATGGCCATGGGATACGCAACGAGATTGCTGTTGATCCGCTTTTATGGGGAGCAACACTATCAGGGCAGCCTAAAACAGAAATTCCCGACTTTATCGACTCTTGGTGTCCTGGGTATCGTATATGTCGCGATGTCCCTCAAATCTTCTGCCATAACTGCTAACCCTGCCATTCTGTTGACCTATCTGATCCCTCTGGCTCTGTTGTATGCGGTGAATTTCCTGTTAAGCACAATCATTGGAAAACTCTTTTTTAATCGCGGAGACGGAATTGCGTTGGTATATGGAACCGTGATGCGAAACCTCTCGATTGCACTCGCAATAGCAATGACCGCGTTTTCTGAAAAAGGCTCCGAAATTGCGATCATTCTGGCGCTGGCATACATTGTTCAGGTGCAGTCGGCTGCATGGTATGTCAAGTTCACGGACAGTATTTTTGGCAAGCCATGATGCACACATCAACAAAAGAAAGGGGTGACAAGCAATGAAGGAACTGGTCGTGATCAGTGGTAAAGGCGGCACCGGAAAAACAAGTGTCAGTGCATCCTTTGCTGTGCTCGCTAACCGTCCAGTCATAGCTGATTGTGATGTGGATGCGGCCGACCTGCATCTGGTGCTTACGCCCAGAATTATTGAGCGTCACGATTTTTACAGCGGACATGAAGCCGTGATTCGGCCGAGTGATTGTATTGACTGTGGAGTATGTCTGGAGCCATGCCGATTCGGGGCTGTGCTTGAAGTTGACAAGACAGGCTGCGGGGCATCTTTTGTGATCGACCCGATTGCCTGCGAAGGCTGTGGAGTTTGCGTCATGTTATGCCCAACCAAGGCAATTGATTTTCCGGAGCGTCTTTGTGGAGAGTGGATGGCATCTGAAACAAGATGCGGGCCGATGGTGCATGCTCAACTGGGCGTGGCGGCAGAAAATTCCGGCAAGCTGGTAACGCAAGTTCGCCAGCAGGCGCGTCGAATCGCTGCCCTTGAAAATCGCAGCCTGATTATTATCGACGGGCCGCCAGGCATTGGGTGCGCCGCGATCGCCTCGATGACAGGCGTCAGCATGGCACTTGCCGTGACCGAACCAACCGTATCGGGCGAACATGACCTTGAGCGAATCTTGTCGCTGGCAAGACATTTTGGTATTCCGTCGGCAGTTTGTGTCAACAAATGGGATTTAAATCCTGCCATGACTGAGCGAATAGAGCGTAAGGCGAGCCAAGCAGGTGCACGTATTCTTGGGCGCATACGCTATGACAGAGCCGTAACGCTGGCTCAAATGCAAGAGCGTGCAGTGGTTGAAATTGATGCGCCTAGCGCCGAAGACATACGGAAAATTTGGCATGAACTTGAAATGTAATTGGACAACATAAGGAAAACAAAATATGAGAATCGCCATTCCATTAGCTGACGGAAAGTTGGCAACCCATTTTGGCCATTGCGCCTCATTTGCACTGATTGATGTCGATCGGAAGCGCAACACCATACTGAAGCGAGAAGACATTGATGCGCCGCCGCATCAACCTGGACTTTTACCGCCGTGGATGGCGGCACTTGGCGTAAATCTGATTATTGCTGGCGGGATGGGGCAGCGCGCACTTGATTTGTTTGCGCAACAACAAATTGACGTGGTGCTTGGTGCTCCTGCTGATGCCCCAGAAAAACTTGTCGAGGCCTATCTGAACGGAAGTATACAGACCGGTGACAACCCTTGTGATCATTGATTGACCTGTTATCAAGATCTGTGAAGCTGGTTAATAGAAAATGACGCGCTAAGGGTGATTGAAACCTAACATTTAAGCCACCAGCTTTATTGGCAACCAACAACATTGTGAAAGGAAACTCAAGTGTCGAATGAGCATGTGAAAATCACGCTGCTAGTAGACAACGAAGCTGCGGAGGGGCTCGAAAAGGAGCACGGGTTTGCCGCCTGGATTGAATTCGGCAATCGCCACATTCTTTTCGATACTGGCCACATGGGTGCGCTGCAAGCGAATTCTGCGCGTCTAGGGGTTAATCTCAAGGACGCTGAAGCAATAGTGATCAGCCATGGTCATCGCGATCATACCGGGACGCTGGACAAGGTCTTGGCAGAGAACAATCACGCAGACCTGTATTTTGCCAACCAGATCGATCAAGATCGTTGGTGGTACATGCCAGACGCCGACAAATACGGGATGCCAGAAGCCGCACGCCAGGCTTTTCAAACGCTATCGCCCGACCGCGTGCATGCGCTCGCGGCCCATCATTACCTTGCGCCAAGCGTTGGCATCACCGGCCCAGTGCCGCGGCTGAATTCTTTTGAAGATACCGGTGGCATCTTCCATCTGGATGACAAGCGTGGTCTGGTCGACGAAATTGAAGACGACCAGTCTATGTGGTTCGAAACCAAAGACGGTCTGGTGGTGCTGGTTGGCTGTTGCCATTCCGGGCTATCGAATACCATCGACTATATCCGCAAGATTTCTGGCATTGAGAAAGTTAAGGGTGTTCTCGGCGGCATGCACCTACTTCAAGCGAATGAAGAGCGACTGCGAAAGACTTTCGAATTGATGGCTGCCTGGAAAGCTGATTTCCTGATTCCATGCCATTGCACCGGCATGGAGTCTGCCAAGAAAATGGAAGCTGCCATTGGCAGCCACACCGTACATCATGGTCATGCGGGCATGGTGATTGACGCAGGGCAGTTAAGGTAAGCCTTCGTCATTGATTGAGTACAAGGTAACACCTCGTAGTAATACTCCTCCAAGAGTAGTTTCAGAAGTGCTTGGCCTGTTCAGTTTGCGCTGAACAGGCCTTTTTTTGATTTGCACCCCTCAAATTGGACCAGCATGCTACGACTTACAGCTTGAGCGCAGCAATGCCGGCTCTCGCAATCTGTGCGTCTTCCATGGATTTGACACCGGAAACGCCAACAGCGCCGATGCACTGGTCGTTGACCATGATCGGAACGCCGCCTTCCAGCATGCCGTCAATCACAGGCGCACTGAGGAAGGAATAACGACCGGCGTTAATCATGTCTTCGTAAACTTTGGATTCGCGACTGCCAAGCGCCGCGGTTTTTGCCTTGCTGGGCGCAATGTAGGATGAAATCGGCGGAACGCCGTCCATACGGTGCAACCACAGGGGGTGGCCGCCGTCGTCCACGATAGAAATCGCAACCGACCATTGATTTTTTCTAGCTTCCGCTTCCGCTGCAGCGGCAATTTTTTGCACATCTTTGAGCGTCAATACTGGCTTGGTTCGCATTACTTCTCCTCCGAATTGATTTTGAATTTAATATCGAGGGAGATTACCACGAAATGCGCAGGGAAATATGCTGACAAGCCCGGTTGACGGCATGCAATAGCCAACTATCCGTTCATCCTTGGTGCAGGACGACAATGGCAATTTGGAAAAATACCACAGTCGTCATGTGCTCATGCAAGCACAGATGTATCCCGTTCCCATTGCGCTTAATTAAACAGCATGACAGACAAGAAAAATCCTGCCGCAGGTGCAGAATTTGAGCCGCCCATCGCGCATAATGTGCAGATGCTCAACATCACTTTTTCCAACAAACATCAGGCATTGCTTTCCACCCTGCTGGAAAATTTGTCCAGAACACCTGATTCGCCCTTTGCTGCCGAGCAAATCATTGTCCCCAGTGCCGCCATTCGCCGCCATCTGGAGTTGGCGATGGCAACGGAATACGGGATTTGTGCCAATGTCGAGTTTTCATATCTGGGAGTGTGGATCTGGCGTCAGCTCGGCAAAGTTTTTCAGTTGCAAGAGGATTCCCCGTTTGCGCCAGAAACGCTGGCGTGGCGGATTTTGCGAATTCTAAATGATCGGCTGTTCGTCCAATCCCACCCGCGCCTGAAATCCTATCTGGAACAGTCAGATACCGTGATGCGTTACGAACTGGCATTAAAGGTGGCGTCTTTGCTGGAACAGACCATGACTTACCGGCCAGAACTGATTGATGCCTGGTCGGAAAACAAGCTCATCTGCGTGGTGGGCGGAATCCGCGCCACCGCTCAGGATCAACGCTGGCAGGCCGAGCTCTGGCGGCGCATCGCACATGAAGTCGGCGGCGGCCGCCATCTTCCGGCATTGCTCAAAAGGCTGGTATCACTTGATGAAGGCACTGCAGCGAAGCTCCGCAATGGTGGTGTGACACATATCTACTGCCCATCCGCCATTGCGCCTCTGCATATCGACATCCTCAACCAGCTTGGCAAATGGATGGATTTGCAACTGTATGTGCAAAACCCCTGCCGCGAGTACTGGTTTGACATTGTCGACCGGCGGCGACTGGTGTATCTCAAGGCCAGCGGCAAGGCCGATTATCACGAAAGCGGCAACCACCTGCTGTCGTCCTGGGGCAAACAGACGCAGGCGATGATCGACCTGCTGTTTGAAAACACGGCGCTTAGCTGTGATCAGCAATCCGTGTTCGTATCGAATGCCGATTCGGGCAAAACATCCCTGCTGGCACAGTTGCAGGACGCGATTCTTGATCTGCGGGACTTGCCAGAGTCAGGCGTCATCCTGTCGGAGGATGATCGCAGCATCGAAATCCATGCCTGCCATTCCTTGACGCGCGAGCTGGAAGTTCTGCAGGATCAGTTGCTGGCAATGTTTGCCGAAAGCGCCCCGCCAGCGCCGGGAGAAATTCTGGTGGTTACACCGGATCTTGAACAAGCCGCTCCGCTGATCGACGCCGTGTTCGGCACGGCCTCACCATCACGCCGGATACCGTACACAATTACCGGTCTTGGCAGCAGCCGCACCAACAGGGTGGCGACAGCGTTGCTCGATCTACTGTCGCTCGCATCCTCGCGTTTTACCGCCAGTGCGGTTTTTGATTTGCTGCAACAGCCAATCGTTGCGCAGAAATTCGGCATCGATCAAAGCTCACTCGCCAGCATCCATGGATGGATTGCAGAATCAGGCATTCGCTGGGGGCTGGACGCATCCCATCGCGGACAGCTTGGCCTGCCGGAAACCGAACGGTACACTTTGGGCGACGGTTTGCACCGCCTGTTTCTGGGCTATGCACTGCCATCCGAGGTCAACTCACCGTACGGCAACCGTCTGCCTGCCGGCAACCCCGAAGGCGCTGATGCTTCTGCGCTTGGTAGTTTTTCCGAGTTCGTGCGCGAGCTTGGAGTGGCACAAAAATTACTAAGCGCACCAAAATCTGCACGAGAGTGGATGGACACCTTGCTCGCCCTGATCGATTCGTTCATGGCTGCCCGGGAAAATCAAATTGACGATTTGCGTGAGGTGCAGGACGGCATCCGCAAATTATTTGCCAACATGCAAACGGGGGGGGGTGACATATCGGTTGATCGTGAAGTTGTCCTGACGGTCCTGAAAGACACGCTCGACGAACCCGCCCGCGGTGGCATCCCGTTTGGCGTCGTGACATTCACCTCTATGAGCAGCCTGCGCAACCTCTCGTATCGCATCATCTGCGTGCTGGGTTTGAACGACGGCGGATTTCCGACTACGCAACGACCGGCAGAATTCGATCTGATGGCATTGGCACCAAAACGAGGCGACCGCCAACGACGCGTCGATGAGCGCAACCTGTTTCTCGACCTGCTACTGGCCGCGCAGGAACGGCTGTATCTCAGCTATACCGGTCGCAGCATCCGCGACAATTCCGTGCTGCCACCTTCGGTGCTGATTTCAGATTTGCTGGATTATGTCATTCCGGCGATAGAAGGCGATTCTAATGCGGCTCGGAAACGACTCGTGGTTGAACATCCGCTGCAGCCATTTTCGGTGCAGTATTTCACGAATGCCAACGACACCCGAATCGCCAGCAGCAATGACGAATATTTCAGGGCGCTCAATGAAAAACGGGCCAACCCGGTCTCACTCAACGCCCAATCTGCCTTCGAAGATGACGCAGATGATGACGGTGCCACGCCCGAAGCCACACTCGCGTTTTTCGACCCGCCGCGACTTGCCGAGCCCGCTGAGGAATGGCGAAATCTATCACT
>Ga0351946_1039_pt1 | contig 16733 bp, 18 predicted proteins | sample BONcelT113001F15_FD_206832 | JGI IMG/M metagenome (GOLD analysis project Ga0351946, IMG submission 206832) | Enriched cells from coal bed in the Powder River Basin, Montana, United States - BONCAT cells T11 rep3 HSBNCT.T11.300.1.F15 ...
GGGAAAATTGCCTACGTAACCGATGTTAACCGATTGGAAAAGCCAGAAATTGACAAACTTCGTGGTCTGGATGTTTTAGTACTGAATGCTCTGCGGAAAGAAGACCATATTTCGCATTACAATCTTAATCAGGCACTTGAAATCATTGCAGAGGTTAATCCCGGGAAAGCTTATCTGACACACCTTTCACATCAGATGGGATTTCACGAGGAGGTACAACCGGAACTTCCGGAGGGTGTATTTTTGTCGTATGACGGGTTGCAAGTGGTTGTTTGAAAATCTTTTAGAACCGTTGTTATTAGTCCTTTGTAATTATTTGATTTACTTCAATGATGGTCATTAATAGATTTTAACAAAAAACTTGATGGCGTAATTTGCTGATGACGTATGAAATATTTATATTTGTACGTCTAAATTAATTTCAATGGAAACAAAACTTACAATCAGGTTAAAAAAGAAGGTGATTGAAAGAGCGAAAGATTACGCACAGAATCACAAAATCAGTCTTTCCAAAATAGTTGAATCCTATCTTGAATCTATTACTGAACAAAAAAAGGACAATTTTGAGATTACTCCATTGGTCGAAAGTTTAAGTGGTGTCATTCATTTGGATGAAGACTTTGATTTTAAGAAAGACTATTCAAACTACCTTACAGATAAGTACAAATGAAAAGCTTATTTCTGGATACAAATATCGTAATAGATTTGCTTGCGAAACGAGAACCATTTTACAGATGGGCAGCTCAACTTTTTTCTTTGGCTGATAAGTTGAAACTTCAATTGTGTGTTTCTGCGCTAACATTTGCCAATACAAACTATATTCTATTGAAAGAAAGAAAACCCGAAGAAGCCAAGTTGATACTTCGTAGATTGAAATTGCTTGTCAAAGTGATTAGCCTGGATGATAAAATTATTGGACTATCGTTAAATGACAGTGATTTTAAAGACTATGAAGATGCCTTACAATATTATTCGGCTCTTGAAAACGGAAACGATATGATTATTACACGAAACTTGAAAGATTTTCAGAAATCGAAAATACCTGTACTGACTGCAGAACAATACCTTCAACGAACATAACTTATATCAAGAATTATCAACTTCGAAGTTGACTAAAATTAAACATTAAAATATTTGCTCAACAGAGATCAACGTCATTTCCTCAAAATCAATCATGGCATTGATCAGCCCAACTTTCCGATAGCTTCGAATATCTGCTTCCCTGATTTCCTTTTCAGAAACAATACCGCTGTCAATCAAAAGTTGCCGTTTCGTACCTTTTAAAAGCGGGGAAGCTGGGGTAAGCCATTTTTCTCCATCTAAAAAAAGCAAATTGGCGGCAAACGAATCAGTCACCAAACCGTTTTTAACAATGATAATGTCGTCGTAATTTGCGCGTTGGGCAAACAATTTCTGAAGTATTTGCCGATCTGTATATTTCAAATGATAGTCGATGCTTTCGTGGTGAACCACTTTCAGACTTTTAATTGAACGAAAAACATACGGTTCAATTTCAATTTTCTCAATGGTTTGGCCATACAAAACCCTTATCTTAAAAATTCCTGATTTGCAATTCTCCGGAATTGAGATTTCCTTCGCCAAATCAATCTTTCGGGCAGTTGGGAACAATTCTTCCATCGAACGGTTCAGGCGTTCCTGATGGTAGTTCAGATTCTGTACAATTCCATCCTTAAGCTTCAGCGATTCAAGCAATGGGGACATATACTTTCTGTATTAGTTCGTTGTATTCGGCATGGCAGTCACTTAAAAAGGTAATTCCTCCCCCACTCTTAAAGTTCAGTTGATCGCCATCGTGTTCCAGATACCTGATCAAAACGCAGCTATCGAGATTTCGGCCATCGAAAACGCCGAAAATGCCTGTATAATATCCACGTTTGTAAGTTTCTGTTTCCCTGATGATTTCAATAGTTTTGGGTTTTGGCGCTCCGCAGATTGAACCGGCAGGTAATAATTGTGCCAGGATTGTGCCGATTGACTGTTGGTAATTCTCCGGAAGTTTGCCTGAAATTTCGGAACTCATTTGCAGCAAATCGCTCTGGTTGGTTGAGATCCGATCGACATACCTGAAGCGTTCCACTTTTACATCGGTGGCAACCATGCTCAGGTCGTTACGGATCAGATCGACAATGGTATGATGTTCTGCCACTTCCTTTTCGTCGTTAAGAAGCTGCTGTTCTGCATTTTCGATATTGGCATCAATGGTTCCCTTCATTGGAAAAGACGAAATAATTCCATCATTTATCCGTACAAAAATTTCAGGAGAAAAGCATACAAACTGATTTTTGAGCCAGATTTTGTATGGCGCATCGCTTAAATGAAACATCTCCCGCATACTGAGGTTCGTCTCAACTTTGGTGGGCATTGTCAGGTTAAGCAGATAAGTGTCGCCATTGTGAATATGATACTGAACCTTGGCAAATGCTTTTTCAAACTCCTGAAATTCAACCGGATGAATATTCCATTGAATTTCGTCACAGGCGAAGTTTTCAGGAATAAAATTGCTTTGTCCGGGCGTTTTCCAAAGCAATTCTGTTGATTCGCGGTAATCAAAAATCAATGGTTTTTCAAAGTCAAAATCAATGATAAAAACAAATGGACTGCCCTTTGCTCCCAATTCATTCATCCGATTTATCGTATGTTCCATTCTCTCGTTCATAGCGGGCGTCAAAGATAGGGAAAAGTGATAGTGTTCAGTATTCAACTACAGAAATAAAAATCAGGAATAAGGCAGGTTTTTTATTTTTTGTATATTATTTTTGAACGTTATGAGCATAGCTGAAAATATTGAAAAAGTAAAAACAAATTTGCCTGAAAATGTTCGATTGGTAGCTGTTTCGAAAACCAAGCCAGCCGAACTGCTTCGGGAAGCCTATGATTGCGGACAGCGAGCTTTCGGCGAAAACAAGGTTCAGGAAATGGTTTGGAAATTCGATGAACTGCCGAAAGACATTGAATGGCATTTTATCGGTCATTTGCAAACGAACAAAATAAAATACATCGCACCATTCGTTCATCTCATCCACGGTGTCGATTCTTTTAAATTACTCAAATCCATTGATGCTGAAGCAAAAAAAGTGGGGCGGATCATTCCCTGTCTGTTGCAATTTCACATTGCCGAAGAGGAAACCAAATTTGGTCTTTCGATGCAGGAAGCCACAGAAATGATGAATTCAACCGAATTTAAAGTGTTGGGGAACGTAAAAATTTCAGGAGTAATGGGAATGGCAACCTACACCGATGATGAAAACCAAATCAGGAAAGAGTTTTCCAACCTAAAAAAATATTTCGAAAAGCTAAAATCAGAATTTTTTACTGCTAATTTTGATTTCAAAGAGATTTCGATGGGCATGTCGGGCGATTATTTGATTGCAATTGAGGAAGGAAGTACGATGGTGCGAATTGGAAGTACTATATTTGGCGAACGAAATTACAGTTTGAAACCATAAGAAAGTGGTTTCTATTATTTTAAATTACCTTAAAACCCAAACGATATGATAAATTTAGAAACTAAATACATGGGATTAAAACTGAAAAATCCCATTATTGTAGCAAGTTCAGGACTCACAAACTCGATTGGAAAAATCAAAGACCTTGAAAATGCAGGAGCAGGGGCCGTTGTACTAAAATCCATTTTCGAGGAACAAATCAACAACGAGGTAAGTGACCTGATTAACCGCGATCCGCAGAATTTATACCCCGAGGCCGAAGATTATATCTGGAATTATACCCGCAACAATTCGATTACCAGGCACCTCAACCTGTTGAGCGAGGCGAAAAAAGAAACGGAAATACCAATCATCGCAAGCATCAACTGTATGTCGGCTTCCGAATGGACCGTTTATGCAAAAGACTTTGAAAATGCAGGCGCTGATGCCCTTGAACTCAATCTGTTTTTTGTACCAACCTCGCGGCTAAGAAGTTCGGAAGAAATAGAGCAGCTTTACCTTAAAATTGTTTCGGAAGTAAAAAAACAGGTAACGATACCGGTTTCGGTTAAAATCGGATATTATTATACCAATTTGGTTTCAATGGCCGACCGGTTGGTTGCTCATGGCGCCAACGCGTTGGTATTGTTTAACCGTTTTTATGAGCCTGACATCAATATTGAAAAAATGCAGATCACTTCCTCTGAAGTATTCAGTTCGCCGGCCGACATCCGCCGTTCGTTGCGCTGGATAGGACTGATTTCGTCTCAGTTGCCAAAAGTTGAAATTGCTGCAAGTACAGGTATTCACGATGGCGAAGCTGTTATTAAACAATTGCTGGCCGGTGCGCAGGCAGTACAGGTTTGTTCAGGTATTTACATCAACGGTTCGCAAATAATTGCAGGAATGCTGACCGATTTAAATGCTTTTATGAAGAAACAAAATTTCAAAAAGATTGAAGATTTCCGCGGACGTTTATCGTACAAAAACATTCCTGATCCAATGCAATACGAAAGAGCACAATTCATGAAGTATTTTTCAGGAAAATAACGGGTAATTCATGAGCCTATCGATGGCAGAAAATCAATCACATCAAGCATCAGCGCTTTCTTTTCATCAGTAGTGGTATGCATGGCCTGATCAAGCTTTTCGATCTCAGTATCAATTTTGGCCTGATCAATGGTTGTTTCCATGTTTGTGATCACTGTATATGCTTCGAATGCAACCAGAAAGTCGTGCCTGATGAGCAAGTCAACAAATAGCGACAGATAATTGGTGTAATTGAGCCCGTTTTCCCAGCAACTCGAAACCAATTGTTTTAATTCGGGTGCATACTTCTGATTCTGAATGGCTTCAATCATTAAAGGAACCGTATCTTTCTCCTTTAAATTTGCAAATATGCCAGCTATTTTGGCTTTAATTTCAGGGTTTTGACTTTGGTGCAACATTTCCACCAGGATTGGAATATCGGAAGTTTTTCCTGAAACGCGCAATTCATCGAGCGCCTCAATAACTACAATTGAATCAGCCGATTGTAATGCCTTTAGAATATTATTGTGTTCGTTTTGTGTATGATCGCTTGTCATTTTTAAACCATTTTAATTTTTGGCAAATTTAGTAAATTGAAGATACATCGAACATTTCGTCGGCTCCCTTTTGAAAAATCGAATATCATGTAAAACCGTTTGCGAAAAATAAAACAGATATTAAAGGATTTATAAGGATAAGTTGATGGGATTGTTGGAGAAGAAAAAGATGTAATGAGGTTACGTGACATTAATTACAAGCCCCGCCTGAGAATTTAGGTGGGGCTTGTTGTTTTCTCATAATTGTTAAATAATCAACCTGATTTACAAAATACTAAAATAATTTATTGTAAATTTATGGCAACTTATTAACCTAATATGAAATTTATACAATGAAAGCTCTTCTCGATACAAACATCATTATCCATCGTGAAACAGACAGGATAATGAACCAAGATATTGGAACCCTTTTCAAATGGATAGACAAAGGTAAATATACAAAATGCATTCATCCGCTTACAATAGAAGAGATTCAACGTTATAAGGACAAGACAACAGTTGATACTTTTCTTATCAAGTTGGAAAGCTATACTCTTTTAAAAACAGTAGCTCCGCTTTCCACGGAAGTAGAGCAATTATCTTTAAAAATAGACAAAACCGAAAATGACAAGAATGACACATTGTTGTTGAATGAACTTTTTAATAACAGAGTCGATCTACTTAAAGGAAGCTGGAGTCGATGAGAGTATTATTGTCAATAAAACCTGAATTTGCCGAGAAGATTTTTAAAGGAACAAAGAAATTTGAATTCCGTCGCTCACTTTTTAAAAATCCAAATATTAAAACGGTTGTCGTTTATGCCTCCTCTCCAGTCCAAAAAGTAATCGGTGAATTTGAAATCGATTCAATATTAAATTTTTCGCCCAAAATTCTTTGGGAGAAGACCAAAGAATTTGCGGGAATTTCCGAAACGTATTTTTATGAATATTTTGGTGATAAACAAATGGGATTTGCCATAAAAATCAAAAAAGTCAAACGATACGAAAAGGAACTTTCATTACAGAAAGATTTTAATGCAAAGCCTCCTCAATCCTTCTTGTATCTTCAGAGTGAAATAGCCTAATTCGCAACTAATTGGATGTGAGAACTCATTTTGAAGAACATCTTTTCTTCAGAGTGGCAAAACGAAGTATTTCTCACTTTTCTCAATTACTTAAAACATTTGCTATGAACACTTTTTATTCAGTCATATTCGCTTCAGTAAATTCTATCATTGCCGAAAAACTGTCTATTGGTTTGCTGATGGTATCCGATAATCGGCTGTGGTTCCGTTATTCTATGAAAAAATTTTCACTTATGAAGCCGTTTTTTTCAGAAGAAGCCTATCAATTATTGGGTACTTCACTTAAAAACATTGAAGTTACATACAATTCTATCGGCACAAATTCAAAAATTCCTGAACATGAATCTTTGAATTTCGTTGCAGAAAAAGAACATGCCTATTCTATTGACTATCTACGTTACCTGTCGCGTTACAGTAATTCAACGCTCATCTTTAATGAGCCGGTAAAAATTGATATCCAAGCCTCTGATGAACTTTTCAATCACCTTTTTGATGAATTTATTTTCGTTGAAACAGAAGAAATGAAGACAAATTCTGCTGTTTAACATACCTATCTACCTACTTGCCTTATTTCATAAGCCATCAGTGCATTTCCGTGCCTGATATACAATACACCGTTTGCAATTGCCGGATGTGCAAAATGTTCCTTCGTTCCCTTTTCAATCTTGAATTTGCTGACTACTTCCATTTTGCTTCCTGCAAGTTTGATCAGGTTTACGTAGCCGTTATCGGTATAACAATACAAATGGGCGTCGGCAAAAATGATACTTCCCCGCATATTACTGAGTGAATCAACTACTTTACCGGTTTCCGGATCGAGACATTTAAGTTTTTTATCGTCTGAAGTACTATAAAGTTTCCCGTCAATCTTCATGATTCCACCCATTGCATTTTTCACGTTCACATTTCGCCAGAGTTCTTTAACCATCTTTCCATCAGGCGCTAATTCAAGTTTATAAGCCCCATTCCCATTGTTATCAGCCGACACGCTATAAATAAAACCATCAGCGTAAATGGGTGTATTGCAATGCTCACCTTCCAGTTTTACCGAATCTTCCTTGTGCGACCACAACAACTCGCCGTTGCCAGCATCCAGTCCCAGCATATATTCACGCGACAAGGTTACAAGTACGTTTCGCTCCGGCAGTCTGACCATGAGCGGTGAACAGAACGAAACCGGATCGCTCATAGCTTTTGAAGTCCAGACGACTTTGCCTGTAAATTTATCGAGCGCAACAACGTTCGATTCAGCGCCTCCAGGATAGCAATAAACCTTCTTTTCGTCAACCAACAGCGATTCCGAATAACCGAACATATTTAGTTTTCCGCCCAAATCACCAACCATGTCGAGCGCCCAGACTTCTTTTCCTGAAGATGCTTCGAAACAGGCAATTCTGCCCATTCCTGAACACACATAAACCAAATCGTTGTACACAGTGGGAGCTGACCGTGAACCAGGAAAATTGGCTGAATAACCGGTTCCAAAAAACTCCAACCCATTGGGTAATTTCCACAAGAGTTTTCCTTTCAAGTCGAACGCGAAGAGATGACTGACACTGTCAATTTCGCCATTGATAAACAGTTGTTTGCTTGTAATTACAGGAGAACTGTACCCATGGCCAATTTCTTCGGTCAGCCAAAGCAATTCAGGACCAGTCTCAGGCCAGACTTTCAGTAGTTTTTTTTCCTGATAAATTCCATCGCGATTGATTCCGCGCCATTGCGAAATAGTTTGACTTTGCCGGGTACATGCAGATGCAATCAGAAATAACAGAAATGCAATTGTTTTGTGATTTTTCATTGGTTATTGGTTATTGGTTATTGGTTATTGGTTATTGGTTATTGATTATTGGTTATTGGTTATTGATTATTTTACATTTCAAAATCCATGTTCATCACATAATCAAGCACAAAATCTTCTTCTTCTGAAAGTTCGATGTAGCACGAGCGGTTCCGGATATCCTGAATTATCTGGTCGAACTGCACCGATTTCAGCGCAAGTAAAGCTCCGGTACCCGATGTATTTCCCAACGAAATAGTTTTATGCTCCATTTCTTTCGGTAACATCCCGATTTTAACAGCACTCTCCAAATCAATGTAGTTTCCAAATCCTCCTGCCAGAAAAAGTACATCCAAATCATCAAACGTGAGCGAAGCTTTTTTCAGCAAAACCTTCACTCCGGCCAAAATAGCCGACTTCGCCAGTTGAACTTCCCGAATATCTTGCTGTGTCAATACAATACTATTTTTTTCTGAAGTCTCCGGAACAATTACGAAATCTTCAGATAACAAACCATCGTTTTGCACCAGTTTATTTTCAACCAGATGAGCCACCACGTCAATCAGCCCGGAACCACACAATCCAACAGGAGCTGCATTTCCAATCACACTGTATCCTTCTGTACCAAAAACACTGATGGCGCCTTCAACGGCACTCATTCCGCAGCTAATATTGGCGCCTTCGAAAGCCGGGCCGGCAGCTGTGGCGCAACACCAGATCGTTTCAGGAGTAACCAGCGCCAACTCGCCATTGGTACCAATATCCAGAAATAAAAACCGCTGGTATTCTCCCAAAGGTTTTATCGATGCAATTCCAGCCACAATATCGGCCCCTACATACGCAGCAATCGAAGGAAGTATCTTAATTTCAGCTTCCGGATGGCAATGCAATTGCAACTCTTTGCCTTTCAGAATTTGTTCATCAACAAAAGCAGGTGTAAAGGGTGCAAGTGCAATTGGCAAAGGATCAACACCAAGCAAAAGGTGCAACATGGTAGTATTTCCGGCAATCGTTATTTTCACCAGTTCGTTGTTCGTTATTTCTGCAACTTCAATAAAATGATCAAGTTGCAGGTTTATTGTATACAAAATTTCTTTTTGAAGGGTTTCCAGTCCGCCATCATTCAACGCGGCAAAATTGATCCGCGAAATTACATCAGCACCATATTTTGACTGCGGATTTACAACAGCCCTGGTTTCGATGATGGCTCCCGAAATCAGGTTGACCAAATAAAAGACGAGTGTGGTAGTTCCAATGTCGATGGCAACTCCGTATGGGAAACTTGAAAAACCAACCGTATCGCCCGGATTAAATGGCATTTCAATGGTATGCTCATGTTGTTCTACCAGAATATTAGCTTCCCGCTTCTCCGGAAGTACAATTTCAATATCGTTTGTTACCGGATAAATGCAGGAAGTGACCTCCCCTTCCCCTTTTACGTAAACCATGCATTTTCCGCAAGTTCCGTTTCCTCCGCAAGGTGAATAAATGTCAAAACCATTCTCCTGAAGTGCCTTCAAAAGAGTATTTCCTTCACCACACAGAAAAGTTTCAACGATGTTTTTTTGAAGTAATTTAATTTCAGGCATAATTGGTCGGTTCATCTTTGGATTGAAGTCGCTAATATAACAACAAACAAGAAAAATATTTTTCAAAATGTCATTAGAATAAAAAAAGCTGTACTTTTGTTCGTTATTTAACGAACAACTAACCATGTCGGAAATTATTATGAAGACAACAGACCAACCGATCATACAGAACTTTCAGATTGAAGGTGTAAAACACATCAGTGTTTCTGATGCTTTTGAAGCTATCAATAGTGGTGAAGCTGTAATGCTTGATGTGCGCGAATTGAACGAAGTGCAACTGGAAAGTGTGCCGCTCGACCGCGTGCTGAATCACCCGACGTCGGTGATAATGGATCGCTTGCCGTACATCGCCAAAGACCAGAATATTATCGTTGCCTGTCCGGGTGGTGTTAGGAGCGTAAAGGTTGCCAACATACTTAACCTGCAAGGCTACCCCAATGTGGCCAGCCTCGATGGAGGTTTTATGCTATGGAAAGCCAAAGGATTGCCTTTCGAAAATAACATTTCTGATGGCGGATGCGGTTGTAATTCAGGAAAACAAAACCAGAAAGGGAATACAATTCAAAAGCCAGTTTCGGTAAAGCAAATTGATTTAAAAAACTTAAGAAGGATCTGAATTTTAATTTCATTCAGAATAAATACATTGCATGTAAAAAGACAGAATTCCGTAAATTAATAAGTGGTAAGTTTGGTATATCAAGAAACAGAACTTTTAACCTTTAAAAATTTATAACCAATGAAAACAAAATCACTCGGTTTTATCGGTGGCGGCAGAATTACCAGGATTTTTCTGCAAGCTTTTGTAAATAAGAAAGCCATTTTCGAATCGATCAGTGTTTTCGACACCAATCCTGAAATTTCTCAGGCATTAAAACAAAATTTCCCTTTTATACAAGTTCTCCCGTCGGCATCAGAGGCTGCACAAAAAGACATTGTCTTTCTGGCACTTCATCCGCCGGTGATAATGGAAACACTCGGAAAAATTATGGCAGATGTGACAGATCATACTATTTTTATTTCGGTGGCGCCCAAAATTACCATCGCAAAAATAGCTTCAATATTACCTATCCATCAGATTATAAGATTGATCCCAAATGCAACTTCGGTAATCAACCACGGTTACAATCCGGTAAGTTTTGCTTCCGGAATGTCGGAAATTCAAAAATCGTATATTATGGAAATGCTTAATTTACTGGGTCATACCTTTGAAACTGCAGAAGAAAAACTGGAAGCTTATGCCCTTATTTCGGCAATGCTGCCCACTTACTTCTGGTTTCAATGGAACGAACTGGAAGCACTTGGAACTCAAATGGGACTGACAGAAACCGAAAGCCGCGAAAGTGTTTTCGAAACCATGAGCGCCGCGTTGAATACCATGTATCATTCAGGAATGAGCCCTGTCGATGTAATGGATCTGATTCCGGTAAAACCAATTGGCGAAAATGAAGCACAAATCAAAACCATTTATCAGGAAAAACTGATGGGATTGTTTGGGAAAATTAAACCCTAACAAACTGAAGAATTCCGTATGTTATCAATTACGGAATTCTCTCTCCAATAATTTGTTAAAGAATCGAAAATCCTTAACCTTTATGGCGGAACAATGGTTGAATATCCCTCAAATAGTTAATTTTGTGGTGCATTTTCCTTAATGATTGAGATGTTGTTAAATCCAACACCTTTCACTCCGGATTACAAGGTTTATTCAACCAAATTAGAGAACATATGAAATTTTTAAGCGAAAGGAAACGATTTGTAATAAAATATGCTTTGCGTGCATTGCTTTCGTTTGGACTTATCATTTTGGGCTTACTGCTTTTTAAACACTTTGTTTTCGATCACGATCCTGAGTATTGGATCGAAAAATTCTACGGCAATAGCTTAATGATTCACCTCATATATGTAGGCTCCGAGTTGTTTTTCGGACTTTTTCCTCCTGAACTTTTCATGCTTTGGGCTCTAAAAGCCGGCAATACAACAAGCTATGTAATAAACATTGTTTTCTTTACAGCGGTTTCGATGGGAGCCGGACACCTTGCTTACTGGGGAGGCTGGTATTTGGCAAAAGTTTTTGGAAAGCGTATGCATAATCAAAAATTCATTTCCAAATATTTACCAGTTGTTAAAAAATTTGGGGGTTTGCTAATTATAATTGCTGCATTTACCCCACTGCCCTGGGCTACCATTTCACTGGTAATGGGTACGGTAGGATACGACTACCGCAAGTTTTCCTTGTATAGTATTGCCCGCATACTTAGGTTTATTATTTACGGGTTCCTGGTTTTCCAATCGGGTTCGTTTATTTTTCTATAGGGTTATTAACTCACTAACCTCTGCTTCAACCTCTTCCTTTTGCATCATTATTACTCTTGGATTACTGCTTTCAAGTATATTGAATTTGTATTTTACTGAAATATACCTGAAAGTATCAGCATGATAAAAGGTAACATGGGTCTGGTCTTTTGCATAAGTCCAGCGGGAAAATACTTCAGGCTTGGTCCATTTTTCGGTCATTATTATTAGAATTCCACCTGGTTTTAGAAGGTTTTTTATTTTTTGCATTTCACGGGCAGGTAAAAAGAAATGCTCGAAACATTCAGTAGCGAAAATAAAGTCGAACAATCCTTCGGGCAATTCAGGAAAAAATATCGGGTCGTAATTCTCGCATTTAATGTCCTGTTGCTCAAGTAAAACGCTGAGGGTTGGCGTTGGCCCGCAACCATAATCCAGGCCTCTCATTTCCTTCGACAATAACGGCAAAGCCGGCTCAATGGCCTGATTTAAAAACTTCACATATCCGGGGAATTCTATTCCGTTATTGTGCTGTTTGTAACGTTTTTCTTCTTCCTTACGGGTTGGCAGAAAACTAGTCGTTGTAAATACCAATTTGCAACTGTCGCAGCAAAGATACATCCTCTTGTCGGGTCCGTTCATTTGTGAAAACGAACCCTTGTTTAAACACAATGGGCATATTGTCATCATTTGAAATTTTTCGTTATAACTAAAAGCAACATCAGGCTCTTTTAGAGCTGAAAACATTTTTTTTTTGACAATTGTATTTTGGCTTAGTCCGGAATAAAAATGGATTTACCCGGAATTTTAAAATGAAGTGATGTGTTCACTTTCCGTTATCACATATTGGTACAAAAGTAACAAAATTTACCTCTTTACTTCAAGCAAACATTTCACGAACAAAACCATGCAGGTTTTCTTCTGTTTTTATTGCCATTTCGGGGTTAAGCAAGTGCACATGTATTTCTGCAATATAGTTGCCTGCCTCGTCCCTTGTAATTTTCAATTGAAGGCTGTCGTCAGATACAATCCATGGCATTTCGAGGATGCGGATTTTGAGCATGTTTTGAATTTTTTCAGGAGGATAACCCGATGATATTTTGAGCCTGATAAGCTGCTCGACCCAATTGCCAGTATCGGCAGGTTTTACAATTTTCTGACTGGTAAGAAGACTGTACGGGATTTTTACTAACTCACCTTCGCAGGTTATAATTTCCATAGAGCGGTAGCCAAGTTTCTTTATGGTCCCCGAGACTTCTGCAGTTCGGATTTGCTGTCCCGTTTCGAAAGCATTTTCAGCCTTCAGTATAATTCCTGAAACAAAATCGCGAAGGAAATACCATCCAAACAGACCGACCATCAAAATAATCAGGCTTCCGGTAAGAAATGGATAAGCTGCCATTTCGATAAATAATTGATCGAAAGCCCAGAAAGCAAAGGCAAACCAGAGAAGCATTTGTACCACCGGGAAAACCTTAAGAAATATGTTCCTGATTTTCCGTTTTTCCGTGAGAACACGAAAATAGGTAGAGACAAAGCGTACTATAAGATAGAGCGCGATCGCAACCGCAAACACTTCAATATATATCATAACAGTTCAAGACTTTTTAGTTTTTTTACGAGCGGTATTTCCAGCGCCGGGTTCAAACAATAAACTTCAGGAAACTTTTCTGTCAGAATTCCCTTTTGCATCAGGATGCGCACGGTCTTTTCAGTATTTACAACATCGTTTTGAAGTATTGCTGAAAGGCTTTTTACAGAGAACCGGCGGTGAAGGATAAATTGCAGGATGTAAAAAATTTCATCCGGTGGGAGGTCTTCGTTAAAAGTGATTTCTTTCCCGAAAGGCTTTTCCATATAAAGTGTATTGCCCGATATTTTACGAATCCCTGCAAGCCAAAGATTGATGGTATGCCCGGGGTTTCCACCCGACAAATTAAAGAAGCGGTGGAAAAGCCTCGCATATTCCCAGTTCGATAGGGCCTTTTCGTGCTTTTTATCCATTATAAATTTCATCCCGCCAGCCTGATGTCTCAACAATATGAGGTCTTTCAGCTCGTGTGAATCAAACGGTTGGCAAAATACCAGGTCGAGCGCCCAGGTGTTTATGGCGCTCAATTGATTGATGATTTTTAGTGCATATTGATTTACATTGATGATAAACAGCACTTTGTGACCATATTGCCGCATCAGCAAAATTATTTTTTCGACTACCTGCGTACCGAAAGGTTTCCGTTCCCACCATAGCTCCAGATCGTTGATCACAATCACGCTTTTATCCGGGAGCGATTCCATACTGTATGGCAAATTGTCCTGCCCATCAAGGGTTTTCAGCAAAGTTTGCTCAAAAAGGCCAACATCGGCTATACTTTCGCGGGGAGCCCTAACGTTGAAAATGTTTTGTTTTTCGAAATGAAGATTTGCCAAATGCTTGCTAAGGCTCGATTTACCGGAACTTCGTTCGCCGCTAATGATAAGCAATCCTGAAGCGCCGTTCAAAAAGCGTTGAATGCCCTTGCTTCCCTTTTCAATCTCATCTTCCATCCCAACCCAAAAATCATCGCCAATGGTTGAGCTGCCCGAAAATACATTGGAATAGTAAAATGGCAATTTCAGCATAAGCGCTTTGTCGGGCGATATTTTTTCAAGCAACCGGGTAAAAGGTTCAATGGGGAAAATTGCCGCTTTCGCGCGCGATTGTTCCATGCGGTTGGCCCACAATAAACCTTTGCTTTGCCGGTAAAGCAGATTCACCAACTGACTGACTACCTTTTCGTTGACTGATTTTCTAATTTGTTTTAACCTGATAAACAACCGGCGTTTACCCGTCGTCCTTATTTTTTCCTTCAGGCTTCCTGATGTTTTGATAATGATAGCGGCAGTCAAAGGTTCAAAAGCATTTTTTAATCCTGAATCAAAACTTTGGCGCAACACCTTATAAAGTACCGTAAGTTTATGTTTCTCATTTTTAATATTCCGCACTAAATTTTCCAGTAAAGCTTTCTGCTGTTCCTGAATTTGTTCGTTTCCTATCTCTCCCGGATGAATGTTTTCCCTGTTTTCGAGGTGAAAATTGGCCATCCTGATTAAATTCTTCAGGGTTGAAACCGAAAGCGACAATTGTTGCCCGATGTTTATGGATTGTTTCCTGATTTGATCGTTCAATTCGTTACTGATGTAATAATCAGCCGTTTTGCGTACTGAAACAACCATCTCGCTGATGTTTTCAACTTTGTCAAACTGAATATCTTCCAGCAGTTTATCATCCGATATTTCAATACTTTCAGGAAGCTGCCCTACTGAAACCTGAATTTCTTTAAACAAGGCATTGAAAGGAACATCAAATGGCGGTAATGATATTGACTTTTGATTGAAAAATTCTTTCTGATCATATTCCTGATCGCCCATTTCCCTGATGGCGTTGATCTTAGCTTCAAATACTTTCAACTTTTCATTTATACTTCGTTCGATAATCAGCACAATTTCCTGATATGCTTTCTCAATTTTTGTGGTCAACCGGCTTTTAAGCGAATAAAATATAAAATCGAGAAAAGTTTTATTGACATGATTGACCATAAAATGGAGCCACAAATCGGGGAATTCAGCCACCGAATTTTCAAGTTCAACTTTCTTTATATTGAAAAGTTTAAATCTTTGGCTTAACAAATTCGCCTGCGGACTTTCAATAATCTGGCTGAAACGTTCAAGGTCTCCGGTAAGTTCATCGAGCATTTTATGGCTTTGCCCGTAAAAAAATACCTGATTTTCAGATTTCAGATTTAAAACCAGGGCAGCCATTTTTTCTCTTTCAACATGTATTTCGCTGGTGGCTACTTTTCCTGAAAGCGATTTCTCAATTGCCAACAAGTTGCTGTTTAAAATTTCTTTTATTCCTGAAAAAGCTTTTAAACTTTGGGCTATATAATTCTCGTAAAACTGCCTGATGTATTCGAGCCTTTTGTAATAGATTAAATAGCCGGCGGCAGGGCGCAGATTAATTGTGACGCTGATTTTTTTTCCTGAAATGCTGGTCCAGCCAATTTTTACAGTACGGTTTATCTGCCTGTAAAGGTTTACAGTTCTCAGTTCTGTGAAATCATTTTTGCCAAATTTTAGCCTGATATGTTCAGGAAGATCGTGCACCGAATTGCCTGTTGCGGCAATTAACTGTTTAATTCCTTTTTGCAGCGTTTCCAGCTCCTCCTTCAGAATAGTATCTTTAAAATTTGCCAGCTCCTTTTGCGCCTGAAAGGAAAAATCATTCAGGATTTTCAATTGTTCCCAGTGCTTTTCCTTATCATTTTCAAGCTCATTGACCTGTATCAATTTCTTTATTGATTTGTCAACAAGGCTTGCTATTTGATCGAGATAACTATCACGGCTTTCCTGAATAGCAAAAAATGTAGTATCAATTAGCAAACGGGCATGTTTATCAAGAACCGCTGCCACATTGTAAACCGTATTGTAAACAAGGCTGGTTTTTGAAAGCTGAAGATTCTTCAGTATAGATTCAGCTACCTTTTCTTCAGCATTAAACAATGGTTTTTCACTTTTAGGAGTAACAGATTTGGAAACCACACTTACTTCGTCAAAACCTGTTGATGCATGAATTAACAGGCACGATTTCAGGCTTTCAGTCAATGTGTTGGCATAGGCCACAATGTCTTCCATTTTCTTGTCGGCAAACGCAGGAATTTCAACAAGGGTCAGATCGGTATCCTTCGACTCAGAGCGGATCACTTCATTTTCAGGTAATTTATCGGGATTGGCAATCACTTTTATGCTGGCCCTGATCCTGTAACTATCAATCATTTGACCAAGAATGGCATAATATCTATCTGTAATGCTAACGATCCGCGGAATTTTAAACGATGGCCTGAAATCGCTGCTGGCTCAGCTTTCAACTGTGTAAGTAATATTTAAAAAGCCATAAGTGATGATAAAAAAAATGGTAACAATGCGGGCAATGGTATTCAA
>Ga0351946_1041_pt1 | contig 16486 bp, 11 predicted proteins | sample BONcelT113001F15_FD_206832 | JGI IMG/M metagenome (GOLD analysis project Ga0351946, IMG submission 206832) | Enriched cells from coal bed in the Powder River Basin, Montana, United States - BONCAT cells T11 rep3 HSBNCT.T11.300.1.F15 ...
ACAGTACAAAAACAATTATCCTGAACATTGTTTTGCAGGAATCCGACGATCAGATTGACGAAGTGGTTATAAATGCCGGATCATTTGAAGCGGGCGACGAGAAGAAAGCAGTTATTCTGCGGATGTTTGATGTTGCTACAACGCCCAGCGCACAAGGCGATATTTTCGGCGCACTTGGCACGCTGCCCGGAGTTCAGAAAGTGGGCGAAGACGGAAGGGTTTTCGTCAGAGGTGGCGAAGGCTACGAAACCAAAACGTTTATGGACGGAATGCTGGTTTCCTCTCCGTACATGTCGAAAATGCCCGATATGCCTACCCGCGGACGATTTTCACCTTTGCTTTTCAGCGGAACTTTATTCAGCACGGGTGCCTATTCAGCCGAATATGGACAGGCCTTGTCTTCCATTGTGGATATGAAAACCAATTCTGTAGAAACCGAAGACCAATCCAGCATTTCAATCATGACGGTCGGGGTAATGGCTTCCACTACCAAATGTTGGGAAAAGTCATCACTGTCACTCAGTGGCGATTATGTCACCGGCGCTCTTTCGAATGCAATCAACAAACAGCAGGTTGACTGGTTGAAAAGTCCGGTTGGAGTTGACGGAACTGTAATGTACCGCCAGAAAACCAGCGAAACCGGATTGTACAAAGTCTTTGGAACTTTCAACAACAGCACGAGCGGAATTATCTATCCCAACACACAAACAGGTGTAAATCAAAACATTCTACTGAACAGCAGCAATGTGTATCTGAACAATACCTACAACGAAATGCTGGGTGAAAAATGGATAGTCAAATCAGGAGTGGCTCTGAATTACGACCATCAGAAAATTGACATGGACAATGATCAGGTTGTCACCAATAAAAAGATGTTTCAGGCGAAACTCGGGTTCAGCCATTTTTTGAACGAACAAACCGAACTTAAATTTGGCGGCGACTGGGTAAACTTTTCCTACGAACAAAAAATAAGGATGGGTGAAAATTTTCGGTTGCCTTTTACCAACAACCAACTTTCGGGTTTTGCCGAAATAGAATACAAGCTCTCGAAAAAATTTGCCACACGTTTTGGGGCAAGGCTCGAAAACAGTTCTCTCCTGAAAGGGACTACGCTGGTTCCGCGCTTTTCAGGAGCATACAAAACCGGAAAACGCAGTCAGGTTTCATTGGCATGTGGTCAGTTTTACCAGAATCCGGAGGACGATTACCTGAAATTTGCGCCTCGGTTAAATCCGGAAAAATCGCAACATGCCGTGATGACCTGGCAATACATGACGGATCTGAAAACCTTCAGGATAGAAGGATATATGAAAAAATATGAGAATCTGGTGAAATTCAACCAGCCACTGGCAACCAATCCCTTTGATTACAACAATTCCGGAAGCGGACATGCAGAAGGCATCGACATTTTCTGGCGCGACAAGGAAACCTTTGATTTAACCGACTACTGGATTTCGTATTCGTGGATCAATGCCCGGCGCAATTACAAAGATTTTCCGATGGCTGCTGTCCCAAATTATGTGTCAGAACACAACTTATCGGTAGTTTACAAACGATTTCTTCCTAAACTCCGGACGTATGCTTCGGTCACTTATTCGTTTGCCAGCAGCCGCCCATACCACGATCCTAATCTTTCGGGTTTCATGAATGCCAAAACCCAATCCTACAACGACATCAGTTTAAGCCTAACTTACCTGATGGAACTGTTCGGAAAACAATCGGTACTGCACCTGATGGTCAACAACCTGGCCGGATTCGACAATGTTTATGGCTACAACTTTTCGAACACGCCGAATGAAGCAGGGAAATATGAATCAACTCCCATAAAATCGCCTTTTGTGAGGCAGGTTATTTTGCTCGTATCAATTATGTTGTAATTTTATTCTGTACTTTCGACAAAAAACAAACAATATTTCCCGACCAATGACAAATACAAAAATCCAATACAAAAAACTCATCTGGCAGGTTCCTGCTTTTATTCTGTTGTTAATTGCAATGGGAAACCTGATCATGCTTTTTACGCTCAAAGAGGATAATCTTACCGGGCAAATGTTTCTTTATGGTTCGATCAATTCAGTAGTAGTGGGAGGTTCTTTTGCGCTCGGACTTACACTTATGATTAACATACTTGATCGGACACTGCCATGGCTGCATTTCCCCCTAAAACGACTTATCGTGCAATTTTTTGTTACGATTGGGTTCTCGATGATCCTAATCGTAGTCGCCATTCTAATAACAGGTTTCTTTTGGAAACAGAAAATTACCTCAGCCTATTTTTGGGAAACAGGCTATTTTATGGCAAAGGTTGCCTTTCTTTTCGTTTTTGCAGGCTCACTGATTTCCAACGCAATCATGTTTTTTAAAAACTGGAAAGAGGCAGCCGTTCAGCAGGAAAAACTCAAACGCGAACAACTGGCGCTGCAATACGAAACACTGAAAAGTCAGGTAAATCCGCATTTTCTTTTCAACAACCTGAATTCACTGACTTCGCTCATCAGTACCAATCCAGATAAAGCGATAGAATTTGTGAAACAGCTCTCTGAAGTTTACCGCTATGTACTCGACCAGAAAGATCAGGAACTGGTGGCACTCGAAACCGAATTGAAATTTCTGGAATCGTACATTTTTTTGCAGAAAATAAGGTTCGGAACAAATCTGGATGTACAAATTGATGTCAACGCCAAAAATCTCAAAGTTATACCTTTATCCCTGCAAATGCTGGTTGAAAATGCCATTAAACACAACGAAATTTCGGATAAAAAACCTTTGCAAATTCGCATTTTCACTACTTACGATCAGTATCTTGTGGTAGAAAACCGGCTTCAGAAAAAATCAGGATCAGAAGGCTCCGGAAGCGGGATTCAAAATATCAGTGACCGATACAAATTTTTTACGGAAAAGGAAATGACCATCAATTTCAATTCAGAGCATTTTCGGGTAAGTATTCCACTCTTAGCCAATTAGAATCATGTATAAAGTACTTATCATTGAAGACGAAAAGCCTGCTGCTGAGTGGCTCCGGCAATTAATCCTGAAATTTGATTCGCAAATTTCGATTCTTTCTGTAATTGATTCAGTGAGTGGCGCTGTAGAATGGTTTCAGCAAAACACCGCGCCCGATCTGGTTTTTATGGATATTCAACTGGCCGACGGTTTGAGCTTCGAGATTTTTGAACGCGTGAAAGTTCCTTGCCCGGTAATTTTCACCACGGCTTATGAGGAATATGCCATAAAAGCTTTCAAGGTAAACAGTGTTGACTACCTGCTTAAACCAATTGCCTATAATGAGTTGGATGCCGCTTTCCAAAAATTCAGTAACCAAAACAGCAATATTCAGGAAGCGCCAACAATCACAATTGAGTTGCTGAACAAGGTAAAGGAAATGATCCGAAAACAATACAAAACCCGGTTTGTGATTAAAGTGGGCGAACACCTGAAATCCATTCCGGTAGAAGACATTCTCTTTTTCTACAGCCTCGAAAAAGCAACTTACCTGTGTACCGCCGATTTCAGAACTTACCTCGTTGATTATTCGCTCGACCGTATTTCGGAAATGGTTGACGAACGAAAGTTTTTCCGCATCAACCGAAAATACATCCTGAGCAATCAATCGATTGCCGACATTGTTGTGTATTCAAACAGCCGCCTGAAAATCAAATTAAAAAAACCTAACGAAGAAAGTATCATTGTGAGCCGCGACAAAGTGGCTGGGTTTAAGGAATGGCTGGATTTGTAGAATCTGTCATACAAGTATCACTCCTTCATCTTTAATGTTTTTATAAAGCGGAGTGTAGATATACTTTGTTTCCCAATCGGCTTTGGAATACACAAAAGTTGAAATCGGTTCGCCAATTTCCAGTTCCAGCAGAAATAGTTCATTCCTGTATTTGTCTTCAACTGTTCTATCTGCTTTGGGACGGTCAATCAAAATCAGAATATCCCAATCAGATTCTTCTGTTGCCTGACCACGGGCATGGGAACCAAACAGAATGACTTCTGCATTTGGATCTTTTAACTTTATCCGGGAACTGATCATTCTGGCGATATTTGAATCTTTTTCTGTCATAAAACAAAAACATGTTTGATTACTTCACCAAAGATAGAAAAAAACAGAAACGGATACACGAGCTCCGACCCTTGGCACAGCGAACACAAAAAGTTCTCTCACTACCTTAATGGTAAATTCCTTTCCAGCTGTTTTAATGTTGTAAAACTGTTTCTTTTGCAGCAGTTCAAACCTTATCTTTGAAAACCAACTTTGAAAGATCTTTTATGAAACGAGCCGGTTTAATATTTCTAATTTGTACTTTTTCCGTTGTGCTGAATCTGAATGCCCAGAAAACAGATAAAAAACCACTTTCGACAGACGACTTTGCCGCCTGGAAAGTGGTAAATAAACCGATTGTTTCGAACGATGGGAAACTGGCTGCATTCGAGTTAAACCCGCAAAAAGGCGATGGGAACCTGATCATAAAATCGACCGATGGGAAAAAATCGGATACGATCAGCAGAGGATTCGATGCACAGTTTTCGGCTGGATCTGACTTCATCGTTTACAAAATAAAACAGCCCGAAGACTCGATCAGGAGTGCGAAAAAGAAAAAGCTCAAAAAGGAGGAAATGCCCAAAGACAGTCTGGGAGTATTGGTTAACAGGCGACACAAAGCTTATGCATTTCCCAACCTGAAACAATATTCAATTCCCAAAGAAAATGCCCGATGGGTAGCATTTCTTACCGACATGAAAAAACCGGAAAAAGCGAAGGATCCGGCTGAGAAAAAAAACAAAGATGGCTCAACCGACACCAAATACCAGTTGGTTTTGTTTCATGCAGCTTCCGGAGATACAGTTTGCTTTCAGAATGTAACCGAATATTATTATGCACCGCTTGGGCACAGTGTCACGTTTATCCGGCAGGCCAAAGATTCGGTCGATCGCGCCGAAATCGTGGTTTTTGACACCGGCAAAAGAAAACCATTCACCATATTTAATAAAATTGGAACCGCAAAAAAGATCACTTCCGATCAGCAAGGTGGCAAATACGGATTCCTTTTTTCAACAGATACGATCAAGGAAAAAGTTTTCAGTTTATACTACGGATCGCTCACTACCGGTGAACCAAAACCTGTTGTCATTCCTGAATTACAAGGAATGCCGCTTGGATGGGCTCCTTCAGAATTTGCAGAACTTTCTTTTTCGGATAATGGCCAGCGCATTTTCTTCGGAACAAATAGAAAGCCGCAAACCGAACCCAAAGACTCTCTTTTGGAAGATGAAAAACCGGTACTCGATATTTGGTCATGGAAAGACAAAGAGTTGCAGCCCGAGCAGAAAATCAATCTGGAAAAAGAAAAGAAACGAACCTATGCCGCGGTTTACCTCATCGATAAAGACAAATTTATTCAATTGGGAGATCCGGTTGTCCGCGATGTCAAAACTATACAGAAGGGGAATGGCCGTTTTGCACTTGGAACTGATCCGTCACCCTATAAACTGGAGTCGTCGTGGTCGGGCAAACCAAATGCCGACTATTACCTGATTGATGTGGAAACCGGGACCAAAAGAATAATTGCAAAGGATAAATCACTGGTTTCATTATCGCCCGGCGGAAATTACGTTGTTTGGTACGATCCGGCCGACAGCACATATTACTCGCGTTCAACAGATATAAATGCAAAGGAGGCTCTGGATCTGAGCTCCCAAATTCCGGTTTCGTTTTTCGACGAGCGCTGGGATATGCCGGCAGATCCAAACGCGTACGGTATCGCCGGCTGGTCGGAAAACGACAAAACTGTATTTTTATACGATCGCTACGATATATGGAGGGTTGATCTGGAAGGTGCCAGGGTACCCATGAGTGCAACCCGAAACTATGGAAGAAAAAATTTCCTGAAATTTCGCTACCAGAAACTGGATCCGGAAGAGGAATTTATCGATACCAACAAGCCGGTCATTGTTTCAGCTTTCGACGAACGCACAAAATCAGGCGGGTATTTTAGTGCCGATTTTCGAAGCTATACCGAACCGCGTTTGCTGATTATGGAAAATTACAAGTTCGAAAAACTGGCAAAGGCCAAAAATGCAGAGCAACTGATCTGGACCCGCGAAAACATTAACGAATCGCCTGATGTATGGACCGGAAATCAATTGTTCGAACATCGCCGCAGACTTTCTAATTCAAATCCGCAGCAAAAATCGTTCGTTTGGCCGGTTGTCCGTTTGGTTCACTGGGATTCTTTCTCCGGGAAACCGCTTGAAGGCCTGCTGTATTTTCCCGAAACCATTGACCTTGACCGAAAATACCCGATGATCGTTTATTTTTACGAGCGCAGTGCCGATAACCTGCATACTTATGTAGCTCCCTCGCCCTCCCGGTCAACTGTTAACCGCACGTTTTTCGCGAGCAACGATTACATTGTTTTTGTTCCTGACATCCCTTATGACGAAGGTTATCCGGGACAGTCAGCATTTGATGCGGTGGTTAGCGGAACCCAGTTTGTTGCCAGCATGTCGCCGTTTATCGACCGGAATAAAATAGGCATTCAGGGCCAAAGCTGGGGAGGATACCAGGCGGCATGGCTCATCACCCAAACCAACATGTTTGCCGCAGCCATGGCAGGAGCTCCGGTCAGTAACATGACCAGCGCCTATGGCGGAATCCGCTGGGAATCAGGCCTGTCGCGGATGTACCAATATGAACATTCGCAAAGTCGGATTGGCGGAACGATCTGGGACAAACCGTTCCAATACATCGAAAACTCGCCATTGTTTTATGTGCCCAAAATAAAAACACCGCTGCTCATCATGCACAACGACAACGATGGAGCAGTTCCGTGGTATCAGGGAATTGAACTTTTTACAGCCATGCGCCGCCTGAACAAGCCGGTTTGGATGCTGACCTATAACAACGAAGAGCACAACCTCAAAGCCGAAAGCTGGGCCAACCGAATGGATTTGACCATCCGTATGAAACAGTTTTTCGATCATTACCTGAAAGGCGAACAAATGCCGGCATGGATGCAATACGGAATACCGGCGATTAGGAAAGGGAAAGAATTGGGATATTAAGGAAAATTAAAGCATCATCTCCAATTGCCCGTAACTTTTGACAACTGCATCCGCTTCCTTTTGACTCTGCGGATTTGCTCCGGAACCCTGATAGGCAACACAACTCATTCCGGCTGCCTGAGCGGCTTTGATGCCGTTTGCAGAATCTTCAATAACCAGACAATTTTGTGGTAGGACTCCCAACTTCCTGGCAGCAAGCAGAAATACATCGGGTTCGGGTTTACTTTTCCCGGCCTCCTGACTGCTGACTATCACCTTAAAATACTTTAGCAGACCTGTCTTTTCCAGGATTATTTTGATGATTTCAGGATAAGAAGAAGAGGCGACTGCCATTGGAAAGTTCTTGCGGCTAAGTTTTTCCAGAAGGTCTATAAGTCCGGGCATGACAGGGATTTCATCCAATTCAGAAAAATACTGAATACTTTGAACTTTGAATTGTTCTGTTAAATCTTCGACTGAAACATTGAATGAGTGATGTTCTGCAATTTCCTTCCACATTACATCTGATGCAACTCCCATGTATTGAGAGTGTTCTTCGTCTGAAATCGAAATCTGATTCAGGAGAAATTGTTGCTTTTCAATTTCAATGTGAAATGGTTCGCTGTCCACCAACACACCATCCATGTCAAAAATAATTGCTTTTATCATGGTTTTTGTACGTTTTGAACCGACCAATAGGCAGATCCGTTTTCGAGGTAAATTACAGGGATGTCTTTGATAAATGTTTTTAACCAGGTGGCACAATATTCCATTCCGGCTTCTTCAGAAGGTATGTGACCGGTAAAAATGGCCGCTTTTTTCATGCCCAACATCGAAGCGTCGAGCACATATTCGTATGTTTCCCATTCCTGAGCCTCTCCTGCAACCAACAGTTCGGTTGATTTATCGTTCAGTAAAGCGCGGTGCGATTGTGATCCTGGTGCTCCAACAGCCAAAGCAACATTGGTAAACCGCATCTGCGGATCGCCAACGATGCGCAACTGGCTTCCTTCCAATTTTTCCTGAAGTTTTTGGGCAAAACTGCCAACAGTCTGTTCTTCAAACTTGAAGAACTTCATCGATTCGTCCACCTGATTGGCTTTCCAGCCCAATTTGTCAACCATTCCCACATAAATTCCATCGGGAACAGTTTGGTGCCAGTGGTCGTGAAACCTAAAGATGATTAGTTTATGTTCGTTGATATAGGCGATTTTTTTCAGATATACAGGATCATCCTGCAGAGATTCTATATTATCCAGATGATTGTAAAATGTTGGTTCGTGAACGATGATCAGATTGCAATGGGTTGCAACTGCCTTCCTTAGCAGTGCCATATTGGCAAACATACCTACAGCGATTCCGGTAACAACATCATCGGGATTGCCTGATTTAAAAGTGTCAACCGTTTCCTGACTCCATTTACAATTCAGATGAGCTTGCATCTGAACTATAATCTGACTTGCAGTTTGATTTTTGACTGATGCACTTTGGGCCCTAGGATCATGCGTCCCTACTGTTAAAAAAAAGATAAGACAAGCAGCTAATATTTTCATCTGTTAGTGTTAAAAGTTAATTCAATCTTCAAGTTTACATTTAGTCATAGAAATTCATGCGTTAATTGTACCAAATGTATGAAAATGAAAGACACAATAATCAGTTCAATCTGTTTAACCAGAAAAATAAAAAACCAATCCATTGACCTTGTATTCAATATCAAAACTTTGGCGTTTCGAAGGCCTGTTTACAGTTTAGATTTTTACCTTTGTTATCATTCAAAAAACCAAACTACCATGAGAAAAATTAAATTCAATCTGATCATCATTTTAAGTGTACTGCTCCTTTCTGCATGTCATGAGAAAGAAGCCGAATGGACCGAACTATTTAACGGAAAGGATCTGACAGGCTGGTCAGCCATTCAAAATCCGGAGTCATTTCAAGTTGAGGATGGTGCATTGGTAGCCAATGGGCAAATCAGTCACCTATTTTATACCGGAGATTTTAAAAAAGGCGTTTTCCGCAATTTCGAGTTAAAAGCCATGGTTAAAACCGATCCCAACAGCAACTCCGGAATTGTTTTTCATACACAGGAACAGGCATACGGGCCTTTGTTGCGAGGTTATGAAGTTCAAATCGATAACTCTTATGAACGGACGGGCGATTTTCAGGAACTAAAAAAAACCGGAAGCCTATACGGAATCCGAAATATTTATTACCCTACCGTGAAAGATGACGAATGGTTTGAACTTCATTTCAAAGTTGTCGAAAACCGTTGCGAGATATTTGTCAACGGAACAAAAGTGGTCGATTACATTCAGCCTGATGAACCTTACCGACCTAAAAACGATAAGCTGAAAGTTTTCAGTAACGGACGAATTGCACTGCAATGTCACGATGAACATAGCAAGGTGTATTTCAAAAGCATACAGGTTAAGCCATTACCAAATGCCGAAAAATTTGAATTGCTGGTATCGAAGGAATGGGACGACAAAGTGACCAAACTGATGTTCGAGAACTTCCCGCTGATTGATTTTCATGTTCACCTCAAAGGTGGCCTGACCATAGAACAGGCCTGTGAAAACTCGGTAAAGCTGGGCATCAACTATGGCATTGCGCCAAATTGCGGATTAAAATTCCCGGTTACTGATGATGTGTCGCTGGCAGCCTATATGGACACCGTAAGGGCAAAGCCAATTTTCAGGGGAATGCAGGCTGAAGGGCGCGAGTGGGTTACTTTATTTTCGCCGGAAGCTGTCGCAAAATTTGATTACGTATTTACCGATGGTATGACCTGGACCGATCACAAAGGCCGTCGCATGAGGCTTTGGATTCCGGAAGAAGCTTTTGTTGATGATGAACAAAAATTCATGGACGAGCTGGTTGGCAAAATTGAAAGTGTAATTTCGCAGGAACCGGTTGATATTCATGTGAATCCAACATTTCTGCCTGATGTGATTGCTGCAAAATATGACGAACTTTGGACCGATGCCCGCATCGACCGTTTTGTAAAAGTTTTGGCCGATAATGGAGTTGCGCTGGAAATAAATGCAAGGTACAAACTTCCTTCAGAAAAAATCCTTCGAAAAGCCAAAGAAGCCGGGGTGAAATTTTCTTTCGGCACCAACAATACCGGAGCTGATCTTGGCACAATTGATTATTGTTTCGAAATGAAGGAAAAACTCGGTTTGAACTACAAAGACATGTTCATGCCAAAAAAACACAACGAAAAACCGGTTCTGGTAAAAGGACTTCCGGCAAAAATTACGGGATAGGATAAGCCCCATCCCCAACCCTTCCCCAAAAAGGGAAGGGAGTTTGGATACCACAGGTTCTGAACATTCTTAACTTAAAGCGAATTTCCATATTACTTTCAGTGTCAAAAAGTCCCCCATTGGGGGATTTAGGAGGCTTGAGATTTGCTTTTTACTTTTCATTTTATATTTTTGCAGACCAGACCAGACCAGACCAGCACAATTAAATCATACCATTTATGAAACACCTATCGTATATTCTTTTATTGATTGCCCTGCCCATGCTGGCAGTTTCGCAAACCAAATTTCAATTTCAAAACACCAGTTTATCCACACAGGAAAGGGTTGAAAACCTGCTTTCGGAAATGACACTTCAGGAAAAAATAGAGCAAATGCGCTACCAATCGCCGGCCATCGAAAGGCTTGGAATCCCGGAATACAACTGGTGGAACGAATGTTTACACGGTGTAGCTCGCGCCGGTTATGCAACAGTATTTCCGCAGTCGATTTCGATTGCAGCATCGTGGGATACTGAATTAATTCATACCGTTGCCAATGCAATTTCGGACGAAGCACGCGCCAAACACCATGAATTTGCACGCCGTGGACTTCGGAAGATCTATCAGGGATTGACATTTTGGTCACCAAACATCAATATTTTCCGCGATCCGCGTTGGGGCCGTGGGCACGAAACGTATGGCGAAGATCCTTTCCTGACCGGACAAATGGGACTTCAGTTTGTGAAAGGTTTGCAGGGCGACGATCCAAACTACCTCAAAGTAGTGGCAACTGCAAAACATTTTGCGGTTCATTCAGGCCCTGAACCTTTGCGCCACGAATTTGATGCCCGTATCAGCGAACGCGATTTTCGCGAAACGTATTTGCCGGCTTTCCGAACATTGGTGGTTGACGGCGATGTATATTCCATTATGGGCGCCTACAACCGTTTTCGTGGAGAAGCTTGTTGCGCCAGTACCGAACTTTCAGGAATACTGCGCAACGAATGGGGTTTTCAGGGTTATATTGTGAGCGATTGCTGGGCGATTTCTGACATCTGGAAATACCATAAAATTGCCAAAGACGAGGCTGAAGCTGCTGCTCTTGCGGTATTGCGCGGAACTGATCTCGAATGTGGCGACACCTACAAAGCTTTGCCTGAAGCTGTGAAACGAGGATTGCTCACCGAAAAAGATCTGGATGTTTCGGTGGCAAGACTGCTGACTGCCCGTTTTAAACTTGGAATGTTCGATCCTGACGAAAAAGTTCCGTATGCGCAAATTCCTTTTTCAGTAAATAACAATCCGGCCAATGATTATTTGGCGCGTGTTGCCGCTCAGAAAAGTATCGTTCTGCTGAAAAATGCCAACAATGCATTGCCACTGAAGAAAAATCTTGCGCGCATTGCGGTTATTGGCCCGAATGCCGACGAAATTGAATCGCTGTGGGGAAATTACAACGGTATTCCTTCGAATCCGGTAACCGTACTTCAGGGAATAAAAAACAAAGTAGCGCCGCAAACTGAGGTGATTTATGCGCAAGGCAGCGAATTGGCCGATGGCATTTCGAAATTGGTTCCAATCCCATCCATTTATCTTGAAACGGAAGACGGAAAACAGGGCGCATTTGGTGAATATTTTGCCAACAATAAATTGGAAGGACAGCCACTCTTTACCCAAATAGACGACAATGTTGATTTTTACTGGGAAGCTGGCTCACCCGATCCGCGTATGCCAGTTGACGATTTTGGTGTGCGTTGGACGACTTTCCTGAAAGTGCCACAAACCGGCGACTACGAAATAGGAGGCTGGAGTATGCCATCTTTCAAAATTTATTTGGATGGAAAAGAAGTTTTGGCCGGAGGCGGCGAACACCATGCTTTTCATGGTTCAGTAAAAATGAAACTTGAAGCCGCGAAAAAATATAAACTGGTATTCGATTACCGCAATTACCATGGCGACGGCGATGCCCGTTTGTTGTGGGCAACACCGCAGCCCAACATGCTGGCACAGGCTGTTGAAGCCGCTAAAAAATCGGATGTAGTTGTACTTGTATTGGGGCTGAACCAACGGTTGGAAGGCGAAGAAATGCCCATTCAGGTGGATGGTTTTAAAGGCGGCGATCGTACGCATATGAATCTGCCAAAAACACAGAGCGACCTGATGGAAGCATTGAAAGCAACCGGGAAACCAATCGTTTTGGTGCTGATTAACGGAAGTGCGCTTTCAATCAATTATGCTGCCGAAAACATGGACGCTATCCTGACTGCCGGTTATCCCGGCCAGCAGGGCGGAAACGCTGTTGCAGATGTAATTTTTGGCGACTACAACCCGGCAGGTCGTTTGCCTGTAACTTATTACAAATCGGTTGAGCAGTTGCCAGCTTTCGAAAATTACGACATGGAAGGCCGCACATACCGCTATTTCCGACAGGAACCGCTTTATCCTTTCGGTTTCGGATTAAGTTACACTAATTTTAAGTATTCAGATTTAAATATTCCAGCAGAAGCAAAAGTGGGCGATAAGATCAATGTATCGGTTAAAGTTACCAATACAGGCGACCGTGATGGCGAAGAAGTGGTACAATTGTACCTCACCGATGAGAAAGCATCGAGCCCCCGCCCAATACGTCAACTGGAAGGTTTTAAACGTGTATCACTGAAAAAGGGAGAATCGCAAACGGTGCAGTTTAGCCTTGAACCACGTCAACTTTCAATGATAAACAACAAGGACAAACTGGTAGTTGAGCCAGGCTGGTTTACGATTGCAGTGGGCGGCGAACAACCCGGATTTACAGGTGTTACCAATGCCGAAACTACTAAAACCGTTACCGGAAGGGTAAATGTCAAAGGGAAATTACTTGAAATAAAATAAGGTTGGTTTAGTGATTTGTTTGTGTGTTATCCCCCTTCGGAAATGGTTTCCGGAGGGGGACTTTTCATCGAGAGACGAAGTTGCCAAGATTACTCCCATTGTTACCGCAGCCAGAAAAAGCAATCTGAAGCATGGGCAAATTACTATTTCACCACAGATTACTCAGATTAACACAGATTTTGTGTCAATCTCCGAAATCTGTGGTTTTTGTTATATACGATTCCAAACAATTTTGAGAAATGCGCTTATTGATTTCTCTTGTTATTCTAATGTTGTGTTAATGATCTTATGAAGCAGCGTCATGCCGAACTTGTTTCGGCATCCCTTCGATGATGGGACCCCGAAACAAGTTCGGGGTGACTGGGACTCGACAAAATGGAGTTAACGCAACACTAAATTAAACTGTTCTTTTACTTCGGACTTTCTTTTCGTATCCAAATTTCCAATCGCCTTATCCAGACAACAACAATTGCAAGTATTATCCGCGGCCAAATCAGTATAAAGATGGGATAGCCTATCGCCACAAATAAAAGCGGATCTTCAAGTTGCGAGTGAGAAACTGCAATATGGTGGTTCAGCAGATCAGCATCTTTTTTACTTAATTTGCCTTCTTCCGCTTGGCTGATCATGATAGCTCCACCGTATGAAAGCCCAAGCGTATAGGCCACCATCCAAAGAAAACCTGTGCTTGCAGGCAATCCCATAATTCGCAACAATGGAATAAACGGCTTCAGAATCCAATTGATCAATCCAAATTCATTCAGTATTCGTTGTATAATCAGCAGCAAATTTACCAGGATAATAATTTTTACCGTGGTGATTGCCATGTCTGTCAGCCAATTTATAAGGGCAGGTGAAAACGCTTTTGTTTCACTGATAAAGTTTTCGTTTGCAACAAGCATTTCCCCCGGAAGCAATAAATTCAATCCCCAGGCAGCAATGAAACTGGCTGATATGCGCGTTAAAACCATTCGCCACGGTGTTGATCCGGTTCTTTTTTGAATGGCTGTTTCCACGATCAATGCATGTGAAATCAGACACATTACTGCAAGGATTGTTCCTTCGCGGTGTCCGATTCCGAGCGTTGTCATTACAGCAATTACAGAATAAATGTTGGTGAAAAAGCTTGTGATCAGCACAATGGAGGCCTGACCCGACAATCCGATCAGCTTGAAGAGAGGAGCAACCCAGCTGGCTATGACATTCAGAATACCGAAAAAATCAAGTAAAAAAACGGCAAACGTAACCGGAATGGTCAGCTTCAGCAACCAGATAGCCGTTTTTGTCCCTTGGGGAAGTGAAGTTCTAACACAATAAGACAATCGCTTTCCGATAGTCGGGTTTTCGATGTTCATTTTTCCTGAAAGTAAAAAAGCAGCTCATTTTAAGCTGCTTGTATTTTTATAGATTTATACGGACAACCATTAATATCCAATAACCAATTTCCAATATTGAATATCCAGTTAGGTGTCGCATTTAAATAGCAAACAATGACCAAAATGCGAAACCCATTCATCATTCATCATTTAAAATTCAAAATTCCTACACCAGTCCGGCGAAACCCATAAATGCCAGGGCCAGAATTCCGGCAGTAACCAGCGCAATCGGAATTCCTTTCATTCCTTTCGGAACATCGGCCAAAGCAAGCTGTTCGCGTATTCCGGAGAAAATAACCAGCGCAAGCGCAAAACCAATCGCATTGGCAACAGCAAATACCACCGATTCTGTAAGGTTGAAATCTTTTTTAATTACAAGTATCGCAACTCCCATTACCGCACAATTGGTTGTAATCAGGGGTAAATAAATACCCAAAGCCTGGTATAAGGTAGGACTTACTTTTTTCAGGATAATTTCAAGCATTTGTACAAGGGCAGCAATAATCAGGATAAAACTGATGGTTTGCAGGAAAGCCAGATTGAGCGGGACAAGCACAAATACCTGCACCAGATAGGTTACAATGGTAGCCAAAGTCATTACGAAAAGAACTGAAGCGCCCATTCCGAATGCGGTTTCAGTTTTGTTGCTTACACCCAGAAACGGACAAATTCCGAGGAACTGCGCCAGAACAATGTTGTTTACAAAGACGGCTGATATGACGATAATGATATATTCCATGATTGAATCTGATTACGAAGTTTTGTTTAATTTTTTCAGGATAGCAATCAGGAAACCCAAGGTAATAAAGGCTCCCGGTGCAAGGATAAATACCAGAATTCCATCAGCGCTTTCTGCAATAAATTTGTACCCAAAAAGTGAACCGGCACCCAGCATTTCACGGATTCCGCCGAGAATTACCAATGCCATGGTGAACCCGAGACCCATTCCAAGGCCATCGATCATGGAGGAAAAGACATTATTTTTAGCAGCGAACGCTTCCGCACGTCCAAGAACAATGCAGTTTACCACGATCAGCGGAATGAAAATACCCAACTGTTTTGAAAGTGCGGGTGTATAAGCCTGCATCAGTAAATCGACAACCGTCACAAAGCTGGCGATCACGACCACGAAAGCAGGAATCCGCACTTTATCGGGCACGAAATTTTTTACCATCGAGATAAAAACATTCGACATGAAAAGCACAAATGTGGTTGCAAGTCCCATTCCCATCCCGTTTATGGCTGATGAAGTTACCGCCAGTGTAGGACAAGCACCTAGCATTAAAACTAAAATAGGATTTTCTCTGAAGAACCCTTTGGTGAAATTATTTACCTGATTCATTGTTTTTCTCCTTTTTTATTAATTGCATGGGCGCGGTTTACTGCATCGCAAAAAGCGCGGCTACTGATGGTTGCCGCTGTTATTGCGTCAACTGTACCACCGTCCTTTTTAACTTTAAGTTTTTCGCCGGGTAAATCGGCTATTTTCAATCCTCTAAACTGATCTTTAAATGCCGGTAATGCCATTTTTGTACCAAGCCCGGGCGTTTCCTTGTGTTCCAGTACTTCGATGTTGCTGATGGAACCATCAGGCATAAATCCAACCATCAAAGTAAACCGGCCACTAAAACCATCGTTGGTATATGTTTGAACAGCAACCCCAGATTTTTCAGCACCTTTCAGCAAACGGTGAACGATGATACTGTCTTTCCCATCTTCAGGCATTAAAACGGTGTCTAAAATGGATTCAAATTCAGGAATAACCATTTTAATCGCGTTGTTAATTTTTGCCTTTTGCGATGCTGCAATTGGCTCCTTGGTAACCGAATAAACAGCAGAGAGGGCCAAACCTGCCACAGCTGTGATGACGAAAAGTGCAATCGTCATATTTTTAAATGTTGATTCTTTCTTTGCCATAACTATCCTTTTGTGGATTGAATTTTTA
>Ga0351946_1042_pt1 | contig 16251 bp, 13 predicted proteins | sample BONcelT113001F15_FD_206832 | JGI IMG/M metagenome (GOLD analysis project Ga0351946, IMG submission 206832) | Enriched cells from coal bed in the Powder River Basin, Montana, United States - BONCAT cells T11 rep3 HSBNCT.T11.300.1.F15 ...
CCAACGACCTGATCCATAGCGCTTGATTAATTTTACGTTAATTAGACCAATTAATGAATTAACCGATCATTAATATTGTTGGAAAAAGACGTAAAAGCCGTTAGTGTTTGACAAAAAAGCGAATAGATAAGGAGAAGTGTAGATATCGTAATCCTCCAGACATTCCCGATTAGCAACAGTCGTTAATCGATTATTAACCTTTGTAATAATCAAACATTAACCTCTCCTTTACTAATTCTCAATCACTGCTTAACAAAAAATGGATATCCTTCTAAAGATAACCAATTTATTTAGGAGAAGGTTTATGAAATCTAAAAGTGTAATTATGAAGTCCCTGTTATTGTTCGTCATTGCCGCACTAACTTTGTCTGCATGCAGCACTGCTGCACCGGCATCGGATGCTTCCGCTACCGATTGGAATACCGTCAAATCCGCTGCTGATGGTGGTGGAATGGATGCCCTAATCGCCGCTGCCAAGGCTGAAGGTGAATTGAATGTTATCACCCTCCCCCGCGATTGGTGTAATTATGGCGAAATGATTGATAGTTTCTCTGCAAAATATGGCATCAAAGTGAATTCCCTTAACCCTGATGGCGGTTCAGCCGATGAGGTTCAAGCGATCATCGACAATAAAGAAAACAAGGGTCCTCAGGCGCCGGATGTACTTGATATTGGTCCTGCCTACGGCCCTCTGGCTAAAGAACAAAACCTGCTCGCCCCCTACAAAGTCGAAACCTTTGATACGATCCAGGGCACCAATGATCCCGATGGTTACTATTTCGTGGATTATAGCGGTGTGATGGTTTTAGAAATCAATGCTGATGTTGTAAAAGAATTGCCCACAAGCTTTATGGATCTTCTCGATGCAAAATACAATGGACAGGTAGCCATTGCTGGTGATCCTCGTGCTTCAAACCAGGCTGCCCAAACCGTGTATGCTGCTGCGATCGCCAATGGTGGCACACTTGACAATCTTCAACCTGGCCTCGATTTCTTCAAAGAAATGAATAAAAAGGGTAACTTATTACCTCTCATTGCTGATGCTGGTCCGATTGCCAAGGGTGAAACCCCCATCACCTTCCAATGGAGTTGGAACGCTTATGCCAACAAAGATACATTTGCCGGCAACCCTGAAATCGAGATTGTTTACCCTTCTGATGTAAACTGGGGCGGATATTACTATCAGGCCATCAGCGCCTATGCACCCCATCCTGCCGCTGCACGTCTGTGGGAAGAATACCTCTACTCTGACGAAGGTCAATTGACCTGGATCAAAGGCTACTGCGCTCCCGCTCGCCTGGCTGACATGGTTTCACGTAATGTTGTTTCTGATGATTTGAAAGCCAAATTTCCAGATGCCACTCTCCTCGCCGAATCCATTGTCCCCAATGGCGACCAACTTTCTGCCGCCCGTGCTTTGATCAAAGAACAATGGGATTCCGTTGTCGGGCTTGACATTCATAAATAATTCCCTTCATCTCTCTCCTCCTTGTGACCTGGGCGTTCTGCCCAGGTCACGCGACAGATGAACATGGACTCAATCATGCAAATATCAAATGTCACTAAACAGCCAAAGCGCTCTCCCTTCCTTGATTTTTTCTGGAGATGGATCGGTGTATTTCCATTTTTCATCTTTATTTCTGTTTTTCTAATTTTGCCTTCATTAAATCTTTTTTCTGGTGCATTTAAAGATACACAAGGTAATTTTACGTTTGATAATATTAGTGCTGTTGCCAACCCTTATGTTTTAAAATCAATATCTGTAAGTCTTAGAGTGAGTGCAATCACTTCTCTTGTGGGAGGTGTTTTTGGATTTTTCGTGGCTTATGCCATCACGATTGGCAAAGCCCCTAAATGGATGCGAAATTTCTTAACTACATTTTCAGGTTTGGCTGCAAATTTTGGCGGTGTGCCGCTTGCATTTGCTTTTATTGCTACACTTGGGCGTACCGGTTTTATCACAGCTATTTTTAAAGGAATATGCTTCACAAACAGTGCAGGAATTCAAGTTTGCCCGTTAAACCTATATGACCACGGATTCAATTTATACAGCGTTACCGGCCTGGTTTTAGCTTACACATATTTTCAATTTCCATTGATGATTCTTACTATCATCCCCGCTTTGGATGGACTCAAAAAAGAATGGCGGGAGGCTTCTGATAGTCTTGGCGCCAACCAGTGGCATTATTGGACCAAAGTAGCGTTTCCAATTCTTTTGCCTTCCATTTTAGGAGCCATGCTGCTCCTATTTAGCAGTGCATTTGGTGCTTATGCAACGGCACAAGCGCTCACAGGGGGTAGCATTTATCTGATCACCATTTTGATTGGGCAACAGATTAGAGGGGATGTGCTCAATAATCCCCACGAAGGGTATGCGCTTGCACTGATCATGATATTGATCATGGCGGTGACAATTCTTGGGTATTCAATTCTTCAAAAACGAACATCCAGGTGGTTAAAATTATGAGAACCAACAAAATGAATTTATGGGCACTTTTTTGGGTTTTTCTGGCAGCGCTCTATTTCTTTTTGCCAATGTTTGGAACCTTTGATTTTTCATTAAGAATGAAAAAAGGTGAATTAAGTTTGCTGGCCTATAAAACAGTCCTGGCCGACCCTCAATTTTTCCAAAGCTTTAGTTATTCTGTCACGATGGGGATTATAACAGTGGCACTCAGCATTATGCTTTTTGTCCCAACAGTATATTGGATTCACTTAAAGGTGCCAAAGGCAAGACCGATTGTTGAAGTCATCACCATTTTGCCGTTTGTCATCCCGGTAATTGTTTTTGTTTTTGGTCTGATCCGCACCTTCAGTGCACCACCGCTTCAGATGACTCTTTCACCATTCAAGACTGATATTTTAATGGTAGCGGGTTATATCATTCTTTCGATGCCTTTCATGTATCGGGCGGTTGATGTGGGCATGCGCACGATTGATGTTCGATCACTTACTGAAGCGGCGCAGAGTTTGGGTGCTAACTGGATACAAATAATGCTGAATGTGATTTTTCCAAATCTAAGAAACGCCATTTTGAGCGGTTCTTTGATTTGTTTTGCAACTGTAATTGGTGAATTAATTCTGGGTGATTTTCTTGTACGTCCGGCACTTGGCCCTTATATGGTGTTGGTTGGCAGAGATAAAGCATATGAGCCGGCTGCCCTCGCCATTATCAGTTATGCATTAACTTGGGCGTGTTTGGGCTTGATCACCTTCTTAAGCCGCGGCAGTAATTCACAACAGCAGTTAACCGGACGTTAGGAAAGAATTGAGGAAAAATGTCATATCTTGAGCTTTCTCATGTAAATAAAGATTTTGGGGGGGTAAAAGCAGTTGAAGATTTTAATCTGAGCGTAAATCAGGGTGATTTTGTCTCTTTTCTTGGCCCCAGTGGATGCGGTAAAACAACGACTTTACGTATGATTGCCGGATTTGAATTGCCCAGCAACGGGCAAATCACGCTCAATCAAAAAGACCTTACATATTTGCCCCCAAACAAGCGTTTTGTAGGGATGGTATTTCAATCTTATGCTTTATTCCCGAATATGACCGTTGAAAAAAATATTGGTTATGGCATGCAAGTAATCGGCAAGCCCCGAGAAGAGATCAAAAAACGCGTGGATGAGATGTTGAACCTGATCCATATGGAGAGTTTTCGAACGCGATATCCGGGCCAGCTTTCTGGCGGGCAGCAGCAACGTGTGGCGCTTGCGCGGGCGTTGGCGATTCGTCCGCAAGTGCTTCTTTTAGATGAACCGCTTTCTGCTCTGGATGCGAAAATCAGAGTGGAATTACGGCAGGAAATTCGAAGTTTGCAGCAGCAATTGGGAATTACCACTGTCTATGTAACACATGATCAAGAAGAAGCATTATCGCTTTCAGACAAAATTGTTGTGATGAGCGAAGGAAGAATAGAGCAAGTCGGAACTCCGACGGAGATTTACAACTACCCGGTCAATGAGTTTGTTGCCAAGTTTGTGGGGCAGTTGAATTTACTTCCAGTGGTCGTGGTTGACCCACTTCAGGGAATGGTCAAACTTGGGCAGCAATTGATCCAAACCAACCGGCACGGTCACTTGAATGGCAGGCCAGTTCAGCTTGCGGTCAGGCCTGAAGAACTTTCTCCGGGTTTTAAAGAAGGATCAAATAATTTAGAGGGAAAGGTTGAGGCAATTACTTATCTCGGCGCCATAGTTCGCATCCGGGTAGAGATTGAAGGAAACCTGGTTTCTCTGGACCTCTTTAATGACACAAAGCTAAAAATCCCTGCGGTTGGTGATCATTATTCTCTAACATTCCCAATCGATTCCTGCTGGATCATCTAAAAAGGATTAAACATGAGCAAGAACCTACCTGGCTGGAAAGATAAAGCGCTATTTACGCCTGGTCCACTGACAACCAGCATGACGGTCAAACAGGCAATGTTAAGAGACCTGGGTTCTCGTGACTCTGACTTTATTGAGATTGTCAAAGAAATTCGCATAAGACTTGTTGAACTTTGCGCCAATCTAGAAGAATATACTGCTATTCTTGTGCCGGGCAGCGGCACTTATGGAATAGAAGCAACTTTAACCTCAGTGATTCCACCAGACGGCAAATTGTTGCTCATTATTAATGGCGCTTACGGCACTAGAATGCTAAAAATTGCCGAAACCTATAAAATTCCGAGTGTAAAATTTACCACCATTGAAAATACGCAACCAAGTGCACACATGATTGATATGCTATTAATAGAAGAGCCAACCATCACTCATATCGCTGTTGTACACTGCGAAACGACTTCAGGGATCATTAATCCGATTGAGGAGTATGGCATAATTGCTCGCAAACATCATTGTGTCTATATTGTCGATGCCATGAGTAGTTTTGGAGCCTACCCCATTGACATGAAAGAATGTGGCATTGATTTCTTAATCTCATCATCGAATAAATGTATTGAAGGCACACCAGGGTTCTCATTTGTGATTGCCAATAAAAATACACTTAAAGGCACCTCAGGGTTTGCCAGAACAATGAGTCTCGATTTATTCGCTCAATGGCAAGGTCTTGAAAGCAATGGGCAGTTTCGCTTCACACCGCCTACGCATTCAATTCTGGCTTTTTACCAGGCTTTACAAGAATTGGAGATGGAAGGTGGCATTGCCGGACGACAGGAACGTTATCAATCCAATTACCAGATCGCAATTACCGAGATGACTAATATGGGCTTTAAACCCTATGTCGAAGAAAAAAGTCGTGGTTATATCATCACTTCTTTCTATTATCCTGATCATCCGAATTTTAATTTTCCAGACTTTTATCAATACCTTCATGAAAAAGGATTCGTAATTTATCCAGGAAAACTCAGTCATGCAGATTGTTTCAGGCTTGGACATATTGGCCGAATCTCTTCTGCTGATGTTCGCTCACTTATGCTTGCTATTTCTGAAACCTTGAAAGAGCTTAATATTAGTTCCTTAGAAAAAGTGGAGGTTTAATCATGGAGTTTGTTTATCACAATAATTATCAAGGACCGGTTAAAGCCGTTATTTTGGATTGGGCTGGAACGGCAGTTGATTACGGTTCTTTTGCTCCCACAGCGGTCTTTCTTAAACTATTTGAGAGTCAGGGTGTAAAAATTTCTGCTGAAGATGCACGGTCTGGCATGGGATTAATGAAAAAGGATCACCTGCAAACCATCTTTAAGCAACCCGGTGTTGCCCAGGCATGGTTGGATGAGCATGGAAAACCCGTATCAGAGAGTGACATTGATTTGTTATTTAATAATTTTGTTCCCATGCAGATTGCTGTCTTGCAAGATTATGCTGATCCAATTCCAGGTTTGATGGATGTGTTGAAAGAACTTCGAGAACGGAAAATTAAGATCGGATCTACCACTGGTTATACCCGGATGATGATGGATGTGCTTACTCCGGTGGCTTCACAAAAAGGCTTCACACCGGATAGTATTGTTTGCCCTGATGAAGTGCCGGCAGGTAGACCTTATCCATGGATGTGTTATCAAAACGCAATCAGGATGGATGTTTTTCCAATGCAGGCAATGGTCAAAGTTGGCGACACAATTATTGATATGGAAGAGGGCGCAAACGCAGGCATGTGGACCGTTGGATTAACATTAACTGGGAACCTTCTTGGGAAGACAGAAGCAGAAGTAAAGTCGATGTCTGAGGGCGAACTGGATGAAGTTCGAAAGAAAATCGAACCTCAATTATTTGACGCTGGCGCTCACTATGTTGTGGATGGCATTTGGGCTTTACCCGAGGTGATCAAAGATATTGAGTCAAGACTTAAGAGTGGTGAAAAACCATAATTTTGAATTGAAGTAACAAAGACTTATGTTCAGCGTTTCTTTCTGTATGCTGAAAACCAAACCAGGTCGAAATACAAATCGAAATGGTTCATATCAGCAGAAAAGCGGATGAAAATGGAAAAAGTAATTCTAATCCTTTGCGATGGTCTCAGATATGACACAGCCATTGATGGTATGGGCTATTTGGGTCATTTGGTTGAAACCAAGCAAGCTAATCTCTACAAGGTCATTGGCGAACTGCCTAGCATGTCACGACCGGTGTATGAAACGATTCACACTGGTTTGCCTGCCAAAGAACACGGCATTGTGGCTAATCATGTGGTGAGAACATCCACCCGGCCAAATATATTTTCATTGGCGCAAAAAGCCGGCAAGGTAACCGCGGCTTCTGCATATTCCTGGTTTTCTGAACTCTATAATTGTGTTCCATATAATTATGTTCTCGATAAAGAAGTGGATGACAATTCCTTGCCGATTCAACACGGCCGGTTTTATACCGAAGATGACACACCGGATATTGAAACATTTACCTTTGGGGCTATGCTTGCCCACAAGTTTTCTCCAGATTATTTGTTGATCCATCTTATGGGTATGGATTTTATTGGTGAAACCTATGGTTCTGACTCAAGCCAATATCGCAATCATGCTATTCACCAAGACGCCATGATGGCACCCTCAATTGAAACGTGGCGTAGTATGGGTTACCAGATCATTGTAACAAGCGACCATGGTATGAATAAAGATAAAGCGCATGGCGGAACGACTTTTGAGTTGCGTGAGGTTCCTTTTTATTACATCAACTCTGAGGAGAAACAAAAGGGGGAGACCAAAGAAACTCATTCTCAATTGCAGATTGCGCCCACAATTTGCAAATTAATTGGCCTTCCCATCCCTGAGACGATGAAATCCCCGCCGATATTTGTAAAAAGTCCGGTTGATCCGGTTTTGTATTTGCCGTAATACATTGGCGCTGGAAGGTTCCAGCTTGGCCGATCCCACAATAAACATGTGTTGTTAAATGAGCGTTTTCCTTTCACCCTAAAAGAATATCGTTTATGATTGATGGATATGAAACCACGATTCTATATCATCATGGGTGTCTCGGGGTGTGGCAAATCAAAAGTTGGTAAGGCACTTGCCCAAAGACTTGGCTGGGATTTTTACGATGCCGACGATTTTCATCCTGTGTCAAATATCGAGAAAATGGCAAATGGAATTCCATTAACTGATGAAGACCGGTTGCCCTGGTTAAATGCACTAAACGCGCTGATTGCAAAAAGCTTGCAAGAGAAACACCAGGGGGTATTGGCTTGTTCTGCGCTTAAAGAAGTTTATCGTCAACAATTGTTGTCAGGTAATGCGGATGTTCAAGTGGTTTATCTTAAGGGCAGCTATGATCTCATCTTATCGCGGATGAACAACCGTACTGATCATTACATGCAGCCGGCCATGCTGCGCAGCCAGTTTGATGCCTTGGAAGAACCAACCTATGCGCTAGAGGTAGATATTACAATGCCAATCGATGAAATTGTGAGTGCAATTATTGCATAAATAAAACTTTACCAATTTTCTGACAACTCATACTAATTCCGGTTTTAAGCATTAATTCAAAATTGATGAGCAGGGCTCAAAAAAATTTACTTTGCGTTCTGTATTAAACTGTCCCTTTGATGTTCCTTTTTAAACGCATCCAGATTCACCACCTTTTTTAATAACCTGGATTGTTCTGCCGCGAATGCCATGAGATGGCTTTGCACTGAAACATCTGCTGAAGTCAGGCTTATTGTGCTGCCGCTTTCGACTAGATGAATAAAATCATCCATAAGGCCTGAATCACCCCCGCCGTGGATGTCTTTTCCAATCGTTGCTACTGAAATAATCTCTTTTTTTCCGTTGGCAAAGTTACTAATTTCTATTTCATTCCTTTCCATGTGGCCTCTTATTTCACCCAGCGTGCCCATCAGTTTGATAGTTCTACTGGTTTCTCTTGTGAACGCACACATGGTAAAGGCTGCCGTTACACCATTTTTGAATTCCATATTGACCACCTGGTGATCAACCACGTTATTATCGCTGTGAAACACGCAACGCCCGTATGGTCCTTCTTTCAGAGCCTTCATACGTGCTTCAATGCTGGTATCCATGCTGATGGTGGTGGTGAACCAATCCAGATTTTCGGAAAGATAGTGTTTTTGTGCTGAATAGGGGCACTCCGCTTCTGCGGGGCAGCTATCTGTGCAGCGCAGTGGCGCATTTTTCGGAGCATGCTCTTCTTTGAAATAGGTGAGTTCGCCAAATGACGAAATGTTTTCACAATCTGCATCCACCAGCCAGAGGAGGATATCCATGTCGTGGCAGCTTTTTGCGAGGATCATTGGGCTGGATAAGTCTGAGTTTCTCCAATTACCTCTCACATAACTGTGGGCATAATGGCGGTACCCCACATTTTCGTTGTGTTGGATGGAGACCACCTGTCCGATACGACCTGCTTGTAAAAGGGCTTTGAGGCTTTTAAAGAAGCCCGCGTATCGCAGCACATGACAAACCGCAAAAACGTGCTCATTTTGTTTCGCATATTCTCCCATGGCAATGCATTCCACCGGGTTTGTCGACATGGGCTTTTCAAGCAAGATATGATAGCCATTTTCGATGGCCGCCATGGTGGGATTGTAATGCATGTTATCGGGGGTACTGATAACAACCGCATCCGCCAGGCGCGGTTGTTTTAGCATTTCTTGCCAGGTGGCAAAGCACCGTTCATTGGGGATGTTATGCAAAGTTTGAAATCGCTGCCGGCTTTGTGGGTCGGGCTCTGCCACGGCAACAAATTGAACGTTCTCTGTATGCTCCAGTGCATACGCACCATAAGCATGTGTTCCGCGCATTCCTGCACCAATCAAAGCAATTGTCACCATGGAAGAATCCTTTCAAGCACACAAATTACTGGAAAATATCAACCTGTCACTTTAACTTGATCGTCTTGATTTCAAAAGGAGTGAACTCTAATTGGTTAATATCAATACCGCCCAGTTCATTTTCCATCAGGTCGGTTTCAACGGCTTCTTTGAATGGAAAAATAGTGTGCAGGCTGCAAGCCGATGATTTTCCCTGGCTCTCATACAGACGTAGAATAATTCCATCTGCATTATGAGCGCGTTTGATGGTTTCAACAACCACCGCAGGCGAATCTGTGTGTGCCAATGAAGTTACATCAATCTGACCGTTTACCAGAATAACCGGTTTGTTTAGTGCGTAGCTGTGCATCAAGGTTTCAGTGCCGCAGCCGCCTTCATGTAAGAATAGCGCATAGGTAAAGCTTGTTTTACCGCGATCCGCTTTTTTATCGGGATAAATGGGTGAACGCAGCAGGTTGAGCGAGATGCGGTTGCCTTTGACGCGATGGCCATACTTGCTATCATTTAACAACGAAGCGCCACGTTTGCCATCAGATAAATCGACATATTTGTGGGCACAGATTTCAAATTGGGCTTTTTCAACATCGGTTGAATCGCCCGTGCTGCGTTGGATGCTGCCAAGCTGAATATCACAGGTCACAAAAGGTGAATTAACCGCCAGATCAAAATCAGCTCGCAGCATTTTGAATGTCTCGTGATAATCGCAGTTGGTTTTAAAATAAATTATGGGACGGTCTGCATACAAAATGACATCCTGAGTCAGGGTTGTGCGTCCGAGCTTGTAGAAATTTCGCCTTACCACTGTTGGTCCTTCAATGAAAATCTCGTGGCGGTAGGCTTTTAGTACCTGACTGGGTTTATTGAAGTATTTCCAATCGATATCCCAGGCGTTGTAGAACAGCCATTTGTCGCGATAGAGGCGCAAGGTGTTTAACCTGCTTTCAGCAAATTCAACCCCGTCTTTTTTGCTGATTGCAGAGATGATCTCGCCCTGATCTGAAAATCGCACGCGGAGGTGTTCGTTTTCAATGCTGTCATCTCCAAATTTCAGTTCACTTTGAGGCGGCAGTTCTTGCAGTGGCGCAAAGCCGTATGGCGCCAGGTTGGCATGGTACCAGGTGTCATTCTGGCGGATGTATTCGTGGCGATGATAACTTGTGGGGTTAAAGGCTGAAAAGCCGCTGTCGCCGCCAGCAAGAAAGCACATTACCTCTTCGCGTTCGGCATTGATTTCATGCAAAATGATTTCGTAGCGCGTGCGGCTTTCTTCATAGACGCGGGTGATGCTGCTGCCGGGCAGAATATCGTGAAATTGATATAACAGCACTTCTTTCCACCAGGCATCCAGTTTTTCCTGCGGATAGTCTCGGCCTTTTTGCCATGCAAGCGTGCACAAAGCTTCAAGGTTTTGCAGCGCATATTCGCAGCGGCGATTAAATGCCTTGTTGGCTGCCTGGGTTGTGTAGGTACCCTGGTGTTTTTCAAGGTAAAGCTCGCCGTAATAAGTGGGCAGTTTATTTCGGTATTGATCCAGTTTTTCAAAAAAATCGATGGCTGAGCCGGGTGTGACGCGCGGGCTGCCGGCCAGGCTGCGTTGCCGCATCACCAATTCGATGTGGGCTTCGCCGGGTCCGCCGCCGCCATCACCAATGCCGTAAACCAACAACCCTTCGGGCGCCTGGTCACGCTCGGTGTAATTGTCAGCCGCATGACGGGCGCAAGCCGGGCTGCCTGCGCTGTTGTAAGAATCATCCGGCGGCATGTGCACCAGCACCTGGCTGCCGTCAATGCCATGCCACACAAAACTGCGGTATGGAAAGCGATTGTGCTCGTTCCACGAAAGTTTGGTGGTCATAAAATAGGGCAAACCGCTCTTTTTGAGTAGCTGCGGCAAGTTGCCATTGTAGCCAAATACATCAGGCAGCCAACACATCTTCATTTCTTGCCCAAACTCTTTGCGGAAGAATTCTTTGCCATAATGGATCTGCCGAATGAGCGCTTCACCCGAGGCAAGGTTGGTGTCTGCTTCAACCCACATGCCGCCTTGAAGTTCCAACTGTCCGCGTGCAGCCATTTGCTGCAATGCGGCATATTGCTGTGGTGTGTTGTTTTTTATATATTCAAACTGCCAGGCTTGGCTGGCGCCATAGACATACTCTGGATAGCGTGCTGCATTGCTCAGTTGGTTGGCAAAAGTGCGTTGGGCTTTGCGTTTGGTTTCGCGAACCGGCCACAGCCAGGCGAGGTCAAGGTGAGAATGACCCACCGCGGTAAAGGCCACCGATTCATCGGGCTGCCCTTCAAATAGTGGTTTGAGAATGCTGCTTGCTTTTTCAACCGAAGCTGCTAGAGCAGCATGACTTTGATCAAGGAGTTGTTCCAGCCTGGCTCGTTCTGTTTTGACGGTTATAGTCGAAAGTAGTGAAGTGACACACAAATAATCGTAATAATAAGACAGCAGTTCATCATCCACCACACACAGATGCGCGTATTGGAAGATGCCCCAGCCAAAAGGATAGCCGTAGTAGCCGTTGTAGCCAGCATCGATGTAAAGTTGCACATCCTGATTCGCTTCAGCCTGTTGGGCGACCTCGATGATGGTTTTACCGACACCTGACTGTAGTTTATCAATGTAGCTCATCACCAGTGTGATGGCGCTTTGGGGTTCAGTGCCGTGGTAAACAGCGCCTTCACCGCCGACATTCACGTGGGCAACGATATGCTTGCCTGCCGCGCTCGCAGGGATGCTTCCGCGCATTTGAAACCAGGCACAGTCGTATACACCGCCCCAAACAACCTTACTGCGGATGGGTCTGTAGTGTAGATCATATTGGTTTCCGGGAGGTATCGGTTCGGCAGAAGGATGCACACCCACTTTGAGGGGTGCAACTTTGGTATAGATTGACGAACGCATTCTTTTTAGCCGATGCAGGTGTTTTTTTTCTTTTTTGATGAGTGTGATCGGTTCGATGGGGCATTACTCCTGGTCAAAATAGATAGGGTTGGATATTGCACGCACGTATTCCATGCCAAAGAGGTTGCGCGATACCAGCAAATAGGCAAAGCGCCATGAAGCCGAAACCGGCACTTGTGCATCCAGTTTACCATTTTTAAAGCGACGCCATTCGACCACAACGCCATCCTGATTGACCAATTTGAGGTGCATCCCAGGCTTCAGTCGGCTGGCTGATAGAGTGAGCGTTTGTCCATCCATTTTTGTGACCGTGTCACCCATCATGTTTTTGCCGCAGTGTAAGTCTAATTGAACCCCTTTCACTGAAGCAGATAAATAGTTGCGGCCTTGAGCGATAGCTTTGAGAATATCAGCAGCCGCCGGTGAATTGGCGTAAACATGGTTAACCGGACGCGCGAATCTTACGATGTGCCCTCTTCTGTGAAAGTCGCTGCCGCCAACCAGGGGGATTTTGCGGCCTTCTTTCAGCATGTTATGCCACCAGGCGATTCCATCCATGTTTACTTTGCGCATGGGGCCGTTCCAAACCTCCACCAGGTCAAAGCTATCATTGCTCAGCCACAGGTAGGGGCACAAGGTGCATTTCGGATGATTGACTGATACCAAAGCACCTTTTTCTCTGGCTTTGGTGACCAAATTCAACATTTCTTCTTCACTGTTGGCGACAAAGGAATTTTCGAAGGGCGCGGCTATGCCCAAAAAGTTCATGTGTCCGCGGTAGTGTGTCCATTCCACGGCGGGGATGAAGGTGAGCCCCGGCACCACCGGCAGATTCAGGTTTTCACTGAAGTTGTTGTGATTGGATACAGCGATAAAATCGAGGCCTTTGCTTTGCGCCATCTTCGCCAGGGTGAAAATATCGTGCTTGCCATCTGAAGCCGTGGAATGCATATGCAGATCGCCCAACAGCCACCGCGGTGCCATTGGAGTAAAGGTGATTTCATAATGCACGGGCAAACCGCCTTCGGGGATTTTATAGGCTCCCACCAGGATGTGCCATTCGCCGGGTTTGATTTCAGTCATCAGGTAGCCGCTGGTGGCTGCGTAAGGGCCAACAAATACCGTTTTTCTTGAACTGCCTGACCAACCCAAAAACCGCTCATCTGCATCCATCAGGCCAAGATCAACGATATTGACCATGTTCGCTATGAGGTTGAACTTGCCTGAGATACGAGTATAGCTGTAAGACACCGTGATGCGGTCTATTTTGTCATCAGGAACCTGAAATGGGATGGTGTAATAGGTTCCCTCGGCTGATTTTGGAATGGTATGCTCAATGACGAGATTATTCATGTATGTCATTAGCCATCATCAAAATAAAGTCTTCAATATAACGATCCCACAGCCGCCATTCATGTGCGCCATCCTCAAACAGACCTGTTACATCCAACCCCAACGCTGAAGCCTTGGCAAAAAATGCCTGGCTCAAAGCAAAGAGGTTATCCTGTTTACCGCAGCGGACGATAATTTTTAATCCTTGCTGCTTGTCTTTGTCAAGCAAGTTGATTGGGTTGAGCGGGGTGGTATCAATTTCATTCAGGGCAGCCAACAAAAATGGAAACTCCTGTTTTTGTTCTTCAGTCACGTAAGCCAGCATCATCTTTATATCCAAAAGCCCTGAGAACAAGCCCATGGCGCTAAAACGTTCTGGATAGGTAAGTGCGATGCGGGCAGCTCCCATGCCGCCCATTGAGATACCAGCGATATAGTTGTTTTCTTTTTTACGAGAAAGACCCATCACCAGTTCAAGATATTCAGGGATTTCATTGGCAATGTGTGAAAAGTAGTTTTGTCCATTGATGCCGTCGCAGTACATACTGCGACCCGCACTCGGCATGACCACCACCATCCCGGTTTCCATTGCATACAGTTCCACTTTACTTAATCGCAGGCAGGAGGTGGCGTCATCAGACAGGCCGTGCAAAAGAGTTAAACATTTGCGTTGAGAAACCGGCTGATTGCCTATGCGGATGGAGTCTGGCACGACCAGGGTGAGCAGTGTGCTCATTTTGAGTTCCCTGGAATAAAAATCCAATGTCATGATAGCCATGCAACCACTCCTTATACGTTTTATGCTTCTTGTACTGATTCTGCCGTAACTTCGCCGTTGGTGGCGTCTTCTTTAAACTTCAGTAACAAAGACAGCAGCACGCACACCACCATAATGATAAACGGGAAAATACTGATGAGGAATCTGGCGGCATCCGCCGGTTGTGGGCCGGGAATCTCACCATTTTGGTAACCATAGATACGCGACACAAGGAAAAAGCCGACAGCAGCAAACAAACCGCTGGTTTTGTTGAGGATTCCGGTCAGGCTGGAAAATGTACCTTCGCGCTGAACCCCATAGCGTGCTTTGTCTTCATCAAGAATACGGGCAGCCACGATATCCATGGTAACAGTGACACCGCCATAACCAAAGCCCAAAACGACTAATGCCAGCGTACTGGCAACCAGAGTCTGTGTGAAAAATAGCGGGATGAGAGCAACCGTAACGACGAGCAATGCCAGCCGCCAGGTCTTCATCAGGTGCAGCCTTTTAATCACTTGCACCCAGGCGAGGATTGCCAACATGGCAACCACGATAACGGATGCCAGCATAATGGTTGCGGATGCCCCTTCAGATTTCAGAACGTATTTTGCATAAAAAGTCACAGATTGCTGCAATACTGCAAGTGCTGCAAAGAAAGCTGCATTGGTAAGGCCGTATAACCAGAATTTTGGATTTTTTGCAATCGCCCAAATGGATGTAAATAAATTGGGTTTGGGCAGTTGCTGGGCTTCTGGTGTTTCATGGCTGTTGAAGGTCATATAAAGGATGACGACCACTGCCATAACACTGAAGATAATTGCAGTGTTGGTATAACCAATGGCTTTGGTGATCATGGGGGTGAGCGCAATGCTGATGATCATGGCCAGCAGTTGAAAAGCCTGGCGCAAGGCATTGGTTTTGGCGCGTTCTTTTTCGGTTTTAAACAGCTCGGGGAATAATGCGCCGTAGTTGGCGTTGATCAGTGAGTCTAGTGTGCCAGTGAATATATACATCATCAATGCGTACCAAAATATGGAACCTTCAGCAAGACCAGCCGGTACGTTGAAGAACATGATGAAGCTCAAAGCCAATAATGGCGCGCCAATCACCAGCCAGGGCCGCCGTCTGCCCCAGGGAGAACGTGTGCTGTCTGACAAAAAGCCATAGATTGGGTTGTCGATGGCGTCCACGATGGTGTAGATTGCCAGAATCAGTGCGAATTGTTCTGTGGTAATGGCTGAAAGATGGTCAACATAAAAAATAAATGCATAGGTTTTGAACATGTTGATCGGAATCGATGTGCCGAACATACCAATGGCATAATTGATTGGTTTGGTCGGGCGTGAGACTAATGTTGATTTTATATTCATTTTTTTGCTCCTTCCTAAATATGAAATTTCTGATGGCACTAAAAAAGATTGTAGCATTCTGGTTATGGCAGTGTCTAACGGTTACTTAATATAATGCGCGATTATTTTAAGAGTTTTTTCTTGTTTGGATTGATTGGAGAAGCGGCAACTGCTACAATGGAATATATATAACGGAGCCTTCAATGGTGCAGAATTCCAACTTAACAAACGATTCGGTAGTTTTAGTCGATTATCATGCCAATAAAAACCTGTCTGAAATGCAGGTTTCATTCCATTGGTGGGATGCAGCCTATACATCGTTGCATTGTCATAACTATTGCGAATTTTTTATTATCACTTCTGGCTGCACCTATCACATATTAAATGGCGTGCGCGAATCTTTGAGTGAGAATACCCTTTACCTGATTCGTCCACATGACGTGCATCAATTTGCGCCCATCGATAAAGAAAAATGCATACATATTAACCTGTCAGCCATCCCTGAGCGTTTTGCTCAATTGTGCTCCGTGTTGGGAATTTCATCTGAAGCGATGTTTGATGATAGTCAAAACGCCTTGTGCGTACAGCTTACACCAGATGAAAGGAACTATTTTATGAATCGGGCGCAGCAGGTTCACTTTTTAGGGCATGATGAAAAAGACCACATCACC
>Ga0351946_1044_pt1 | contig 16016 bp, 13 predicted proteins | sample BONcelT113001F15_FD_206832 | JGI IMG/M metagenome (GOLD analysis project Ga0351946, IMG submission 206832) | Enriched cells from coal bed in the Powder River Basin, Montana, United States - BONCAT cells T11 rep3 HSBNCT.T11.300.1.F15 ...
GCCGTTGTGGCAGAAATGGAACTGGAACACTATCCCGGCATGACAGAGCAGTCGCTGGCCGCTATCATTGCCGAGGCGCACAAGCGCTGGGACTTCATCGACGCGCGGGTGATTCACCGGGTCGGGCCCTTGAAACCGATGGATCAGATCGTGCTGGTCGCGGTGGCGGCCATGCATCGGCGCGAAGCGTTTGCCGCTTGCGAGTTCATGATGGATTACCTGAAAACGGCCGCGCCGTTCTGGAAGAAAGAGCAAACGCCGCAAGGCGCGCGCTGGGTCGATGTCAGGGTGTCGGATGATGAAGCCATGGCGCGCTGGCAACGCGACGGGGGCAGGGAGAAACTGGAATGAGTTTTGTCGCAGTGGGCATCGGAGCAGTTCTGGGCGCGTGGTTGCGCTGGGGTCTGAGCGTGCTGATGAACCCGATACACAGTCACCTGCCACTGGGCACGATGGTCGCCAACCTGGGCGGCGGTTTGGTCATTGGCGCTGCACTTGCTTTTTTCAACGCCCACCCCGCGCTGGCACCGGAATGGCGCCAAACAGATGGGCTGCCGAATGGCCGATCGCCCAGAGGTACTCGCCGCGCTGCAGCAGCAGCATGGCTTCGGCAGAGAAGGTAGAAAAAGTGGTCAACGCACCCAAAAAGCCAGTGACAACGAGCAGGCGCCATTCTGTGCTGCATTCTGGGGTTTGCGCTGTACCGGGTGTTGACGAACTGAAATTACATACTGCCAGATAGTATTTAATTTCCGGCCCGTCAGCATTGGCGATTAGCTATTTTTACCCATATACTCCCGCACAAACTGCGTTTTCCCAGCCCCAAATTGCCCATATTTTGTGCAAATTGGGCGCCGGGGCGGCAAAATTTGTCTCCCCAAACCAAATTTGGGCAAAATAATAACGCATCGCGTTATTAGTGATTCGCAACCATACGAAAGATATGAACTTTTCGTAAATTTCATCCTGGAAGGTTGCTATGCTGATGGCACTCCCCGGTGAAGCATTCCTTCTCACTTGCCGGGGATGGCGCGCCAGATGAATAGCTCTAATTTGACCTAAATCACCTCTCCCATCCTTGCCATCCGCATAATTGCTTGAAAAAGGGCGCGTCGCCCCAATTTGCAACTCATTACGATTTTTGGAGCAAGCTATGCGACAAGACAAATTGACGACCAAGTTGCAGGAAGCGCTGTCTGATGCGCGCAGCCTCGCCGTGGGCAATGACAACCAGTACATCGAGCCGGTACACCTGCTCGCGGCGCTGTTGCAGCAGGAGGATGGGAGCACGCATTCGCTGTTGCAGCGCGCCGGTGTCAATGTGGCCGGACTGGCGGTAGCGCTCAAGGGTGCATTCGACCGCATGCCCAAGGTGTCCGGTACCGGCGGCGATGTGCAGGTCGGGCGCGAACTGATGTCGCTGCTCAATCTCGCCGACAAAGAATCGCAAAAACGTGGCGACCAGTTCATCGCCAGCGAGATGATTCTGATGGCGCTGGTGGATGACAAGTCCGAAGCCGGGCGGCTGGCGAAGGAAAACGGCCTGACGCGCAAGGCGCTCGAAGCGGCAATCACAGCGGTGCGCGGCGGCGCGAGCGTCAACTCGGCCGAAGCCGAAGGTCAGCGCGAGTCACTGAAAAAATACACGATGGATCTGACCGAGCGCGCCCGTAACGGCAAGCTCGACCCGGTGATCGGCCGCGACGATGAAATTCGCCGCGCGATTCAGATATTGCAGCGCCTCACCAAGAACAATCCGGTGCTGATCGGCGAGCCGGGCGTGGGCAAGACTGCGATTGTCGAAGGCCTCGCGCAGCGCATCGTCAATGGCGAAGTCCCGGACAGCCTCAAGGGCAAACGCGTGCTGTCGCTCGACATGGCGTCGCTCCTGGCGGGTGCGAAATATCGGGGCGAATTCGAGGAGCGCCTCAAAGCGGTGCTCAAGGAACTGGCACAGGACGAAGGCCAGAACATCGTGTTCATCGACGAAATCCACACCATGGTCGGCGCGGGCAAGGCAGAGGGCGCGATGGACGCTGGCAACATGCTCAAGCCAGCGCTAGCGCGTGGCGAGTTGCATTGTGTCGGCGCGACCACGCTGGACGAATACCGCAAGTATGTTGAGAAAGACGCAGCGCTGGAGCGCCGCTTTCAAAAGATCATGGTGGATGAGCCGAGCGTCGAGGATACGGTTGCGATTCTGCGCGGCTTGCAGGAAAAATATGAAGTGCATCACGGCGTGGACATCACCGACCCCGCGATCATCGCAGCGGCGGAGCTGTCGCACCGCTACATCACGGACCGGTTCCTGCCAGACAAGGCGATTGACCTGATTGATGAAGCGGCATCCAAAATCAAGATCGAAATCGACTCCAAGCCAGAGGTGATGGACAAGCTGGAGCGCCGCCTGATCCAGCTCAAGATTGAGCGCGAAGCGGTGAAGAAGGAAAAGGACGAAGCCTCGCAAAAACGCCTTGCCTTGATCGAGGAAGAAATCGGCAAGCTTGAGCGCGAGTATGCCGATTACGAAGAAATCCTCAAGTCCGAAAAAGCCGGCGTCGAAGGCAGCAAGCACATCAAGGAAGAGATCGACAAGGTGCGTCAGCAGATGGAAGAAGCCAAGCGTAAGGGCGATTACCAGAAGATGTCGGAGCTGATGTACGGCCGCCTGCCGGAGCTGGAAAAATCGCTGGAAGCGCAAGCCAAGAAGGATGCGCTGGCCGAAGGGAAAGATAAAAACGGCAAACCCAAGCTGCTGCGCACGCAGGTCGGCGCGGAAGAAATTGCCGAAGTCGTTTCGCGCGCGACCGGCATCCCCGTTTCAAAGATGATGCAGGGCGAGCGCGCCAAGCTGCTGCTCATGGAAGACGAACTGCACAAACGCGTGGTTGGCCAGCATGAAGCCGTGGTCGCGGTGTCCGAGGCGATCCGCCGTTCGCGCGCTGGTCTGGGCGATCCGGGCAGGCCGTATGGCTCATTCATGTTCCTCGGGCCGACTGGCGTTGGCAAGACCGAGTTATGCAAGTCGCTTGCCAACTTCCTGTTCGATACCGAAGAGTCGATGATCCGCATCGACATGAGCGAATTCATGGAGAAGCATTCGGTCGCGCGGCTGATCGGCGCGCCGCCAGGCTATGTCGGCTACGAGGAGGGCGGTTATCTTACAGAAGCGGTGCGCCGCAAGCCCTACTGTGTGATCCTGCTCGACGAAATCGAAAAGGCGCATCAGGATGTGTTCAATGTGCTGTTGCAGGTGCTAGACGATGGTCGCATGACCGACGGGCAGGGCAGGACGGTGGATTTCAAGAACACCGTGATCGTGATGACTTCCAACCTCGGCTCGCACAAAATCCAGGCGATGGAGGGCAGCGAACCGGCGCTCGTCAAGATGGCGGTGATGGCAGAGGTGAGGGCGCATTTCCGGCCGGAATTCATCAACCGTATCGATGAGATCGTGGTGTTCCACGCGCTGGACGAGAAGAACATCGGCGCGATTGCGCGGGTGCAGCTCAAGATTCTGGAGCAGCGACTGGCGAAGATGGAAATGTCGCTCGACATCAGCGATGCGGCCTTGCAAAAGATCGCCGAAGCAGGATTTGATCCTGCCTACGGCGCGCGTCCACTCAAGCGCGCGATCCAGCAGCAGATCGAAAACCCGATTTCGCGCATGATCCTCGAAGGCAAATTGGGGCCGAAGGATACGGTGCAGATTGGGGTGAAGGGTGGGGAACTGTCGTTCAGCAAGAAGTAAATGTCGTGAAGTTGGGCGCAGCGGGGTCAGCAGTTTTTTACGCGAAGCGTAAATTACCTTGACCCCGTTTTTTCAATACTGGACTTAACAATGTTTTGCACGATCCATTGTGACAGTGGATGCGGCAAATATAAACCCCGCGCGAGCGGGTTTTTTCATGGCATCTGCCGGTTTGAATAGTTAACCTCGAAATCCAATCGGGACTGCTCCCTTTCGTTATACTGGTGTTTTATGAGGCATGCCAATGTTATATACCGCGTTCGCTGAGCAATTGACATTCCTTATCGGCATATTCGCCATTCTGAACCCGCTTGGGACGATTCCCATTTTTCTTGGGCTCATGGCGGGGCGCAGCTCTGATGAGTTGCGCCGCACAGCACTCAAGACAGCCATCGCTGTCGCTGTTGTCCTGGTTTTGTCCGTATGGGCAGGGGAGAGTGTGTTGATGTTTTTCGGCATCGGGATTCCTGCCTTCCGCATTGGCGGCGGCATCTTGTTGTTAATCATCGCCATTGCCATGTTTGATGCCAAAATCAGCATGGCGCGTCATACGCCCGCCGAACAGGTCGAGGCGGAATTGAAAGATGATATTTCCGTGGTACCGATGGCGGTTCCTTTGCTGGCCGGCCCCGGCGCGATCAGCCTCACTATTGTCGATGCGCATCAGGCAGTGGGCTGGTCCGGCAAACTCATGCTCAGCGCCGGGATCATCCTGATAGCCGTTATTGTCTGGGCAGTATTGTGGTTGGCCGAACCGATCGGCAAACGGCTTGGCACCACGGGCCTAAACATCGCCACCAGAATCATGGGATTGATTCTTGCCGCCATGGCGGTACAGCTCATGGCCGGTGGAATGCTGAGTTTGTTCCCGGGCTTGGCGCATTGATGCGTTATTGATGGGGCGGGAAAGTGTCCAGGACTCCGGCGGGCGATTCAAAGTTCGTCCCCGATGTTTCTAACCCTGGCTTCTCGGTCGCCCCGTTTAGCCGGGGAAGATGCAAACCTTCACTCTTTCGACAACGCCAGCATCGTGCCACGGCAGTTGGGCGCGCTACAGCGACACGCATAACGCGTTTTTTTTGCTTCCGCTGATGCATTGACATCCAGCTTGTAATCGAAAGTCAGTTCCTCGCCCGGTTCGATGTCGCGCAGCGCATCGATGAAGACGCGCCGGTCTTCGATCGTCGACTTGCAGTTGGGGTTGCAGGAGTGGTTGAGGAAGCGCGCGTCGTTGCCGTTTACCGCGCCGTCTATCGTGGTGCGCCAGTCCACATGGAACATGTACACACGGGTTTCGCTGATGATTTCGCCCAGGTCATCGACTTCGACCATGCTGCGCTCTTCGACCACTGACGGCGGGATGCGCTGGCCCAGATACTCAATGATGCGAGTTCCTGCAGGGATGCGCTGCCGCGCAAAACAGCCTGTGCCTTCAATTTCCGACGAACGCGCTACCAGATACTGATTTTCCATGATGAAAAAGCGAATGATTAAGTGATTTAAGGGGCCAAGCTCGATTAAATCTTTGCACGGCGTTCCGGTGCATAATAACGGGGTTGCCCGTCACACCACAAGGAGCCTCTAATGGTCTTACTCGAATTTGCCATGTCCCCGCGCGACAAAGGGGAAGAACTGGTCGAATATGTGTCCCGCATTCTCGACATTATCGACAAAAGCGGCGTTACCTATCAACTCACCCCGATGGGAACCATCCTCGAAGGCGAGTGGAAAGATGTCATGAATGTTGTCGAGGCCTGTTTTCAGGAGCTGCAAAAAGACTGCAAACGAATCACCTGCGGCATCAAAATCGATTATCGCGAAGGCGGCGTCAACCGCTTGCAGGGCAAAGTCGATGCGGTTGAAAAACAGCTCGGTCGTAAACTGTCCACTTGAAGGGACAACTTACCAAAGGGAGCAAACCTATGAAACGCCTGATTGCATTTTCTATCCTGTTAGTCGCCTTTTTCTCTGCACAGGCTCAGGACACAAAATTGCCGCCGCCCGTTAAAACGGGTGGTAAGCCGTTTATGGAAACCGTTGCAGCCCGCCATAGCGAGCGCGCTTATGTGAAGCGGGAAATGCCACCGCAAATGCTATCCAGTCTGCTGTGGACGGCAAACGGATTTAATCGCGATGGCAAGCGCACGGTAGCGACGGGGTGGAACAAACAGGAAATGTCCTTGTATGTCGTCCTGGATGACGGCGCCTATTTTTATGATGCTCACGCACACAAGCTGAAACTGGTCGCGAAGGGTGATTTCAAAAAAGCGCTGGGACAGCCGGAAGTCACCAATAACGCGGCGCTGTCGATTGTGATGGTCGCCGATCTGAACAAGTCGTCCATCGACAATGCGCGTATCGGCACCGGGGGCACTTCGCAGAGCATCTATCTTTTTGCGGCTTCCGAAGGTCTGGGCACGGTTGCACGCGGTTCGTTCAAGGGTGCTGAGCTTGGAAAGGCGCTCAAGCTAAACAGCAAGCAGGCCATCACGCTGGTGCAGCCGGTGGGTTTCCTGAAATAGCTCCCCCCGATACTTTGTCATGCTGCATTGATCAAGAATGACAGTGAGGAAGGTGGCAGTTACTATTTTTTACGATAATTTGATCAGGCCTTGTGATATTCTTTTAGAGTACCTTTTCACCTTGCGGCGCAATAGGGTGGATTGGGTCTTGAAAACTCTTTGCGCCACAACAGGGTCGTCTTTTATTTAACTGTAGTTTGATTGGGGGAAATATGCGCAAATTAATGGTAATTTTCTTGGCCTGTTTTGTTACAACAGGTGCTTACGCCGCCAGCGCTGCCTGCGAGACAAAGGCCACCGAGCAAAAGCTTGCCGGTGCGGCAAAAACGAGTTTTCTGAAAAAATGTGATCGCGAGGCTCAGGACGCATCTGCCCAAAAGGCATGCGATGCACAGGCAACGGACAAAAAGTTGACGGGCGCCGCCAAAAGCAGCTTTATCAAAAAATGCGTAAAAGACCTGAAAGTGGCCGATGCGCAGAAATCTTGCGACCTGCAGGCTGGCGAGAAGAAGCTGGCTGGCGCGGCCAAAACCAGCTACACCAAAAAATGCGTGGCTGACGCCAGCAAGTGATCCCGGTACGGCAATAAACGCTCGATCAACTCACCAGTTTCTTATGGAAGCTGGTGAGTTGTTACATGCGGGCCAGGAGCAGTTGATTCACAATTTCCGGAGGTGACATGGGATTGCTAGACCAGATTATGGGTGCAGTGGGTGGGCCGTTTGCACAGTCCGACGAAGGGGATGACAACATGCTCGGCAGCGTCATGCGGATGATAAACAATCCGGATACGGGCGGCTTTAGCGGGTTATTGCAATCCTTTAAAGATGGCGGCTTGGGTGAAACGGTCAAGTCATGGGTTTCAAACGGTGAAAATCTGCCCATTTCGGCCGATCAAATCAAGAGCGTCTTGGATAACGAGCAGATTCAAAGCCTTGCAGACAAGTTTGGTCTCAGCACGGACGATGTCTCCGAAAAGCTCTCGGAAATGCTGCCCCAGATTGTTGACAAGCTGACTCCGAGTGGTGAAGTGCCCGAAGACGGTGACATGGTTTCACGCGGGCTTGACATGCTGAAAGACAGGTTCTCGAGCTGATATTTATTTGCGAGGCAGTTCTGGCTAATTTGCGGGGACTCGAAAGAGCAGGCTGAGCTGAAAAATTCCCAGTTTTTTCATGAAACACAAACGAGGAGAATGTAAATGTTTAAAAAACTTTTTTATGCCATTGCTGCCCTGATGCTGTCGATGGGTTTGGCGTTTGCGCAGGTGGATGTAAACAAGGCCAGCCAGGCGGAGCTTGATGGCGTCAAGGGTATCGGCCCTGCGATATCCAAGCAAATTGTTGACGAGCGCGCTAAAGGCGGCAGCTATAAGGATTGGAGTGATCTGGAAACTCGCGTGAAAGGTATCGGCGCTAAAAATTCGGCCAAGATGTCCGAAGCAGGCCTGAGGGTAGGCGGTCAGAGCAAGTCGGGTGCGCCAGCAGCCAAAGTGGAGAAGAAGGAAACCAAATCCGTAAAGGCCGCCAGCGCACCGGCCAGCGCGCCAGCCAAGGCTGACGCAAAAGCCGCAAAGAAAGCCAAAGCGGACGCCGACAAGAAAGCCAAGGCTGATGCAAAAGCTGAGAAGAAAGCTGCCCCAGCTAGCGCCGCCGCAGCCAGTGCCCCAGCCAAGGCTGACCCAAAAGCCGACAAGAAAGCCAAAGCTGAAGCCGACAAGAAAGCCAAGGCTGACGCAAAAGCCGCAAAGAAAGCCAAAGCGGACGCAAACAAGAAAGCCAAAGCTGACGAAAAAGCTGCAAAGAAAGCCAAAGCTGACGCAGACAAGAAAGCCAAAGCTGACGAAAAAGCTGCAAAGAAAGCCAAAGCTGACGCAGACAAGAAATCCGCTTCTGCACCTGCAGGCAAGAAAGCCTCTGCACCAGCCGCATCTGCAGCAGCTTCCAAGTAATTTGCTCCTGTTGTGCCCAAAACCCCGCTTCGGCGGGGTTTTTTTATGGGTGCGGCGACGAACCTTGTTTTTTTGGAGTCACATTGCCTCGCCCTCGGTGGCGGCAAAGCAACGCTCCTGTAGGTTTGCAAGTGCCAATGGCCTTACAATCAATCATCCGGCAATCCAGACGGTACGAATAGGGGGAGGCATGAATTACAAGCTGTTGTCCGAGGTGGCGCTGTCCTTCGCTGCCCATGAAAGTTTCAGCACCCAACTGGGTCGAGCATTGCAGTCACTGAGTTACGGCTTGCAGCTTTCACGAGCCTATGTCTTCCTCGATGGTCAGGAGCGTTCTACCATGGGGCCCATTCATGAATGGTGTGCTGAAGGCATCGCGCATCAATGGATGCAGGATATTCCGTATGCGTCATACGATGCGTGGCGGCAGATGCTGGCCGATGAGGGGAGAATCCTCGCATCCGATGTGTCGTCGTTGTCGGCTGATCTTAAGGACACGCTCTCGGCTCACGGGATTCAGTCGCTGCTGGTCTTCCCTATCGAGGCAAACGACGAGATTGCGGGCTTTGTCGGTTTTGACGACTGCGTGCGCCAGCGTGTTTGGAGAGATGAGGAAATCGACATCCTAGAAGGTGCTGCCGCGATCATTTCTGCTTTTTGCGAGTGCGAAATTCTTCGGGAGCGACTGGAGGCCAAACAACTGGCGTCGGCTACTATGGTTGACGGGAGTTCCATTCATGATCCGCTGACCGGTATTTTCAACAAGCGCCATGTGCTCGAAAGAATGAAGGAATTCGATGCGGAGTATGCGCGCCTCGGCAGAAATTTCTGTGTTTCCATCCTTGATCTGGATAATTTTAGGAGCATCAACTACAACTACGGGCGCGAGGCCGGCGACCTCATTCTGGGTGAGTTCGCTGGGCTGATCAGCGCCGCAATCCGTCCCTACGATGTTTGCGGTCGCTACGGCGGCGAGGAGTTCATCATCGTCTCCGTAAACGCAGATGCGGCCGAAACGGCGGCGATGATCGAGCGCATTATGAGCATCGTCAGAGGACGGGTTTTTCTCTACAACGGCATGGAAATCCGCATCCGCTTCAGTTGCGGGATTGCCGATAGTTCGGAAATTCCGCTGGAGGAGATCTCCATCGAAAAACTAGTGGAACTGGCGAATCGCCGGATGTTTGCGGCCAAGCTGAGCGGGCGTGACAGGCTGGTTGCTGCTTAACTTTCGCGACGCGCTGCGCTCGGTTTACGGCTTGCGAATTGTCTCAATCCTCACTGAACAGACGATAGCGATTTCTGCCAGCCTGTTTGGCTGCGTACATCGCCTGATCGGCGCAGCGCAGGAGTTGGTCGACGGTTTCTCCGTCCTGTGGGTAGATCGCGACGCCAATACTGGCAGAAACCTGCATCACCGCATCGCCTAGAACGACGGGCTCCGAAGCGGTCAGCAGCAGGCGCTCCAGCACGGGATTGCAGTCCTGTGGCCGCTCCAGATCGGATAGCACGGCAACGAACTCGTCACCCCCAAGGCGCGCCAGCGTATCGACTTCGCGAAGGGCGGTTTTCATGCGCTCTGAAATGGTGACCAGAAACTCGTCGCCGACATCGTGGCCATGCTCGTCATTAATCGCCTTGAAACCGTCCAGATCAAGATAAGCCACCGCCAGCGACTGCTTGCGCCGCTGGCTTTGCGCCATGGCTTGCTGCAGGCGATCGGTGAGCAGCGTGCGGTTGGGCAGGCCGGTGAGTGCATCGTAATGTGCCATGTAGATCAGTCTTTGCTCTTGCGCCTTCATCTGAGTGATGTCGGTGATCAGAGCAACATAATTTTGTGTATTGTCATCGCTATCGCGCACGGCGCTGATAGTGAGCAGTGCCGCATAAATTTCACCATTCTTGTGGCGGTTCCAGATTTCGCCTGCCCATTTGCCATTTCCAACGAGGTCACGCCACAGGCCGGCGTAGAATTCCGGCTCATGCCGGCCGGACTTCAGGATGCGCGGGTTCTGCCCCAAGGCTTCTTCACGCGAGTATCCGGTGATGCGCGTAAAGGTGTCGTTGACCTCGACGATGGTGCCGGCGGCATCCGTGATGGTGATGCCTTCATGCGCGTGGGTGAACACGCTGGCTGCCAGTTGCTGTCGGAGCTCATTTTTCTTGCGCTCAGTAATGTCGCTGATGAACCCGTACCATACGATGCTGCCGTCTTCCAGTTTTTCAGGGCGAGAGGTGCCCGACAGCCAGCGCATACCCCGTTGACTAATATCGACCCGGTATTCGCAATGCCAGGTCTGCAGGGTGCGAGCCGATTCCAGAATCGAAGCGACCACCCGGTCGTAGTCATCGGGATGCACACTCTTGATGAGCGGCAGGGCGTTATCGCGCACCTCCTCTGCCGAGACGCCGTAATATTCCTGAACCGCGTCACTGGCATAGGGAAAGCTGAAATTTCCATCCGCAGACATCTTGAACTGATAAATCACGCCCGGCGCATTTTGGGATAGTTTCGCGAGCAGGTCATGACTGGCCTGCAATTGCGCCTCGACTGTCCTGCGCTTGGTGATATCAATGCCGGTGCCCAGCAGATAGCGACGCCCCTGGGTTTCCAGTTTCACGCCGGTGAGCCAGAATGGCACCAGTCGTCCATCTTTCGCGATCAGGGACGCTTCAATTTCGGCCTGTCCGTCACGCATCACCTGTTCGATCGCCTGAAGTACCGCCTCTTTGCTCTCCAGCGCATGCCAGTCCGTGACATGCCGGCCTTTCATTTCATTGCTGTTGTAGCCAAGCAGTGTTTCATGCTGCTTGTTCCACATTTCCAGTCGGAGTTCCGGGTAGCTGTAGAGGTAGAAGATGCCGGGCAGACTGTCAAGCAGGGCCTTCGACAGGGTTTGCTCCTGTTGTAGGGCATCCTGCACCTGCTTGAGCGCGGTGATGTCGCGCGCAATGCCGAACAGCCCGACTATATTTCCTTCTTTGTCCTTGATGGGGTACTTGCGATTATCCACCCAGCCGCTCTTGCCGTGGATATCCAAATAGGGCTGAACATCCTGTGCTACGGGCAGCGAGCCGCTGAATACTTTTTTCTCCAGCGTGAAATAAATGTCGGCAAATTCTCTTGGGAAGACTTCGTAATCAGTTTTGCCGATCAGGTCGGTCCAGTGTTCGGTCGGGTCAGTAATATTGACCAGCGTCTGGCTGGCGCCGGTAAACACATGGTTCCGGTCCTTGAAGTAGATGTAGTCGTTGGTGTTTTCCAGCATGGCGACAAAGTTCTTAAGCGCCGTCTTTTTCACAATGTTGTCATGTTGGCTCAGCGGTGCATGCAGTGTAAGAGTGATGCTGGTTTCGCCACTTCCTGTACCCGGGCGCTTCTGGTGCGTGCCGCTGAGGATTATCCCCTTGCCGTCCTTGCGGATGATGCGCCAGGTCAGGGTGAGCGGTTCGGGTTGTGGCTGGTGCGAAAAAATCTGCTCGCAAATATCGCGGTCATCAGGATGGAAGATGCGGTCAAAACTGGTTGCGCCCGACAAAAAATCGTCGGCAGGGTAGCCAGTCAACGCCTCAATTTCGCTATCAATTTGCACACAACGCAAATCAATCCCGGAAAACAGGAAGGACAAACTGACGCCATGCGATTGAGGAGGCAATTTATTTGTCACAGACGCCTTAAGGTTTCCATCTGGCAACGATTACAATATAGCGGAATTCGACAGCGGACCCGAAAAATAGTTCATTTTTTGTTTGCGATAAATGAATATGCACGATCGTAGCAGTTCAGAGGGCGTGGTGTTACTGCGTAACGGTATCGACTAATGACGGACTTGGTTCAACGAGGAAGGCAATGAGCGAAAAAACGGAAGATCCGATGAAGGCCGCGATTGATCGCATCTGCGTCAGTCTGGACAGCGCCGGCGTGGCGGGCAAGGGCACCAGCGCTGCGCTGCGCGCAATGACCAGCCATTGGGCAGCAGGTGGCGGCGGCATCAATGCCGCCACTGCGACGGCAGACATTGAAACGGCACTGGATTTACTTGAGAAAGTGCGCAAGGCGCTATCGAAGCAGGCCGAGCATTCTGGCCCGATCAAGCTGGTGCCAACCAAACTGGCGCAATCTGTCATCCTTTCGGAAAGCGCACCCCTGTCGCTTGGCACCATCCGTGCGTCCAACATGAACTTCGGCATCCCGCGTTCGCCGGAAACTGAAAAAATCATGATCTCGATCCTTAAAGGCGCAAAGGGAAAATACAAGCAGGCAGCGATGGAAATTCTGGACGGGCGCGCTGGTCTTATTGAATGGCATCAGAAAAATGTCGGCCCGATCGAAAATGGCGCGACCATGCCCATTCAAGAGCTGCTGGAAACGGTCGCAGCCGCGATGTACTACCGGGCGACTGCTTCTTGACGCGGTGATTACCCTTGGAGAGCTTTCAGGCTGATGTCCGGCTGCTGGGCTGTCGGTGAGCGCGGAGTTATGCCGCATTGGGGACTTAAATGTTGCTTACTGAATACAAAATCTTCGAAAACCACCTGAATTGCGCCCATCGCGCGTAAAAGTTGCCCCAATGTAATACCATTGTTTTGGAGCATCCCTCGCCCTAATCAGCGCACATAATGGCGTTTTATTCGTGAGGGTTAGCTGCGCCACTTCTACTCTTGAACGGACACCCCATCCATGCCCGCCAGTAGCGCGATTTTTTTTCGCAAAAACCGCACCCGTTTTTTCAGCGGGGTGGTGCTGTTGGCTGTGCTTGTTGTGGTAGCGGCATCCATAGCTCTGTTGCATTTGCGTGATGCGACTGAAAAACGCATACTTTTCAATACGCAAAGCATGGCTCGATCTGTGGAGCAGGCCGTCGAGGGAATGATAGCGAGCATCGATGTGGCACTGCTGGCATCCGCCGGTGAAATCAGTCGCCAGATTTCGACCTCAAACCCGGATCGCGCTGCTATCGAACAGATGCTGCGCCAGCAGGACAAGCGCTTGCAACAAGTTGCACTGTTGCGCTCAACCAACGAGCGCGGCGAGACAGTCTATGTGGCAGATGACTTGCCAGCGCGGCCGAACATCGCCGACCGCGAATATTTCATCCGTTTGCGGGGCGACCCCAACGCGGAGCTGGTTATCAGCAGACCGCTGTTTGGGCGATCCAACCAGAGGTGGAGCTGGATATTTGCCCGGCGCATCAATAAGTTGGATGGTTCTTTTGGTGGTGTCGTGCTCGCTTCCGTTGCGGTCGATGAAATACACAATGTGTTTGGCAAAATCAAATCTGGCTCGCAGGGCGTCATCGTCTTGCGTGGTGAAAGTGGAGAAATGATTGCCCGTTACTCTAATGGAGAGTTTTTCTACCCTGATAAAGACAGGGGGATGTCAGAAACCTTTAAAAGTGTATTGCGTGACAATCCAATCCAGGGAAGTTACTCGGTAAGAAACTCGCGGTTCGACGGCAGCGAACGCACTTATTCCTACGCGCAAAATCAAAAATACGGGTTCCTGGTAAGCGTTGGTATTAATCACGAGGCGGCGTTTGCTGATTGGCGCAAGGAAACCGTCATTATTCTTGGGTTGACCGTGGCCTTCATTCTGGCCTTGTGCGCCTTTGCCACGCTGATCAGTCGCGGATGGCGGCAGCAGGAAGAAAACATGGCGGCGCTCTATGCCAGCCAAGAATCCCTGCGAGAAAGCGAGGAGCAACTCCGGACCATCGCAGCCTCGGCGCAGGACGCCATTGTGATGATGGGAGCGGAGGGTGCCATCCTTTTCTGGAACCGGGCGGCCGAGGTGATTTTTGGCTACGCCAGCGATGAAGCCATCGGCCAAAACCTGCATCACCTGCTGGCGCCGGAGCGCTATCGCCCGGCATTCGAGGCCGGCTTTGCCCGTTTCCGGACTAGCGGAGAAGGAGCAGTCGTTGGGCGTATGCTGGAGTTGCAGGCCTTGCGCAAGGATGGCACCGAGTTTCCGATGGAGTTGTCGCTATCCGCCGTCAAGCGCGGTGAGGAATGGATTGCCATCGGCATCATTCGCGATATCAGTGCGCGCAAGCTGGCGGAAAAAGCGCTGCAGGAAAACCACGAAGCACTGCGCAGCATCCTCGAAACCACGCTAGACGGGTTCTGGCGTGTCGATGGCTTGGGTAATTTGCTGGAGGTCAATCAGGCTTATTGTGACTTGTCCGGTTTTACTCGCGACGAACTGCTGACCATGCAGATTTCGGATCTGGAAGCGATGCTAAACCCCTACGAAGTGTCGGATCGCATTCAACGAATATTCAAGCAGGGTCATGCACAGTTTGAGACCATGCACCGGCGCAAGAACGGTTCGCTCTGGCATGTCGAGGTGAGTACAACTTACAGCAATTATCTGGGGGGTCAGATATTTGCTTTCATGCGCGACATCACCGAGCGCAAGCGGCTTCAGGATGAGTTGCAGCAATTTGCCAGTTTTGATGAGATGACCGGCGCCATAAACCGGCGGCATTTCATGTTTCTGGCGCGAATCGAGCACCGTCGCGCGGTTCGTTTGCAGCAGGAATTGTCCATGGCATTGATTGATCTGGATTACCTAAAACCCATCAATGATTTGCATGGTCATGCAGTGGGGGACATGGTGTTGCAGCGACTGGTTCAGGTCTATCAGAAGAACATCCGCGAAATCGACATCTTTGCCCGTCTGGGAGGTGATGAGTTTGTGCTGTTGCTGCCGGGAGCGAGCAGCGAGCAGGCGCGGGAGGTGATCGATCGCGCCCGCGAGAACCTGTCGGAACAACCTCTTCTTTACGAAGGTCGAACCGTGTCGATTACCACCAGCGTGGGGATTGCCAGCATAATGAGCGACGAGGATACTTTCGAGTTGCTGATGAGTCGCGCCGACTACGCCATGTACCAGGCCAAGCAATTTGGCCGCAACCGAATTATCATTTCATAACTGCAGGCGCTGCTACAGCTTGTGAATTAAGCCTTGATAATCTCACCCTGCTTTTTCGTTGTTGATGCAGCAAGAATAAATTTGAAATAACCGTAAAATGAACGCGTCATGCCAGCGTAGGCTGGCATCCAGTGTCGTTACACAATTTTGTGCTGCAGAGCAAAGCCACTGGGCCCCAGCCTGCGCTGGGGCGACATAAGAAAAGCGAACTTCAACATTTCAAACTTTAACTGGCCAAATCAATAGGTGCTATGGGTGTAACATTCGGATTAGAGGAAATTTCCGCCCCCCCCCGTTTGACTGAAGGCAATCGATGATCCATGTGCATCCTGCGGAACAAGCCGCCACTTGTGAGCTCCCGCTGCCCACCACCACTGGCGTGTATTGCGCCGCCTATGTCAACGGCAAGAAGCAGGCTGACATCACCATAGACGAAATCAGCGATTATCTGGAAGCGCAGCCGGATGTGTTCATCTGGGTCGGGCTGAATGAGACGGATTTGCCGCTGCTGGTGCAGTTGCAGCAAGAATTTGGTCTGCATCATCTCGCCATCGAGGATGCGCACGCTGCGCACCAGCGGCCGAAACTCGAAGAGTACGGCGACACGCTTTTTATGGTGCTCAGGACGGCCAATATCTGCGATGGTGTACTGAAGTTTGGTGAAACCCACCTTTTTCTCGGTGAGCGGTTCTTCATTTCGGTGCGGCTTGGGCATTCACAGAGTTACCAGAAGGTGCATGATCGCTGTGAGGGCGTGCCAGATCAAATGGCCGGTGGGCCGGGATTTGTGATGTATGCGCTGCTTGATTTTGTGGTCGATGGTTACCGCCCGCTGGTTGATGAAATGGAAGACCG
>Ga0351946_1045_pt1 | contig 15987 bp, 11 predicted proteins | sample BONcelT113001F15_FD_206832 | JGI IMG/M metagenome (GOLD analysis project Ga0351946, IMG submission 206832) | Enriched cells from coal bed in the Powder River Basin, Montana, United States - BONCAT cells T11 rep3 HSBNCT.T11.300.1.F15 ...
AATGCGATGGTTAACCTCAACATGATTGATACGATGGGATACGGCATTTACCGGATGTATGTGGAACAACGCAAACGGTTCTTTCCATTGCCCGATTACACCCAATCGACCAGAGACAAAGTGGTACTTGAAATTTATGGGCATAGTATCGACGAAAATTACTCCAAACTCTTAATCGAGAAAAAAGACGATCTTAGTCTTACAGAAGTCATTCTTTTAGACAAAGTGCAAAAAGGTCAGGCAATTACTGATGATGCAGCCAAGTTGTTAAAGAAAAAAGCATTGATTGAAGGAAGAAGACCAAACTTTTATATTTCGGCTGAATTAGCAGGGATCACAAATCAAAAGGCATCTTATACGCGGAATAAGGGATTGAACAAGGAGTTTTATAAAGAACTCATTATTCAGCATATTCAAAATCACAAATCTGCCTCCAGAAATGAGATTGATGCACTTCTTTTTGACAAACTGCCAGACTTTATGAGCGAAAAACAAAGAAAAACCAAGATTCATAACATCATCTTTGAAATGGCTGGTGTTAAGATTCAAAATATTGGAAGTAGAACTAAATCGAAATGGATTTTGATAAAAATTAATAAAGAATAATAAAGAAATTAATAAAGGGAAGGGTGTATTTATCTGATATTTTGAATATTGGAGTTTGAAACCTATTAAAGAAAGAATTAAAGAAATGAGCAAAATAATTAAAGATGAATATTTTATATGCCAGATATACAATTCGTTATGTCTTTAATAGTTCGGTCGAAGAATTAGCAAAGAATTAGCAAAGAATTAGCAAAGAATTAGCAAAGTCCATTGCGTAAGACGCTGATTATTAATTGTATGAAGTTTGGTTTTTAAATAAAGAATTAGCAAAGAAATAAACAAAGAATCCGATATGACCCCAAATAAACTCCAAAAACTCGAACTCACCTGGATTGGCAAAGGCGAAGAACCAAAACTCGAACCCCGAATCCTGATTGAGCAACCCGAATACAGCTACGGCAACCCCAACTCCGAAAACATGTTGATTCACGGCGACAACCTCCTTGCCCTTAAAGCCCTTGAACAAGATTACACCGGAAAAATTAAGTGCATTTATATCGACCCGCCATACAATACCGGCAATGCATTTGAACATTACGATGACGGCTTGGAGCATTCGCTTTGGTTAAATCTAATAAGCCACCGCCTGAAGATACTGAAAAACCTATTGAGCAACGATGGTTCAATCTGGATTTCGATTGACGATGACGAATGCCATTACCTGAAAGTGCTTTGTGATGAAGTATTTGGCCGTTCATGTTTTGTTGCAAATATCATTTGGCAAAAAAGATACTCACCGGATGCGCGTGTATCCATTAGTGATGCTCATGAACACTTATTATGCTACGCTATTGATCCGTCGAGATTTAAAGATACTCGAAACCTAATTCCTCTTGGAGAGCAACAAACTGGCCAATTTAAAAATCCAGATAATGATCCACGAGGTCCTTGGAAAGCAAGCGATTTTACGGCTGCTGGATACAGACCAAATCAGATGTACCAAATCACGCTCCCATCAGGGCGAACAGTCTCACCATCTGCTGGTCGTTGTTGGCGAGTTACGAAAGAAGGTTTTGAGAAGTTTACTGCAGAGCAGAGAATGTATTATGGTCCAAGTGGCGATAGTTTACCGTCTTTAAAAAGATTCTTGTCCGATATGCCGGGTATGGTTCCTTGGTCGTGGTGGCCACACACGGAGGTTGGTCATTCTCAAGAGGCAAAAAAAGAGAGCCATGATCTTTTTGGTGCTGATGTTGCCTTTTCAACACCCAAACCAGAACGATTGATCCAGCGCATACTTCACATCGCAACCAACCCCGGCGACCTCGTCCTCGACTCCTTCCTTGGTTCCGGCACCACCGCAGCCGTTGCCCTTAAAATGGGCAGAAAATATATTGGAATAGAGCTGGGCGAACACGCCAAAACACACTGTTTCCCACGTTTAAAACAGGTTGTTGATGGAGAACAGGGAGGTGTCAGCAAAGCTTTAAGCTGGAAAGGTGGCGGCGGGTTTAAGTTTTACACCTTGGCGCCCAGCTTGTTAAATCAGGATAAATTTGGCAATTGGGTAATCAGTTCCGAATACAACGCACAAATGCTGGCGGCTGCAACGGCCAAGCAAGAGGGGTTTCGGTTCAATCCACACGAAACGCTTTACTGGAAACAGGGCATCAGCAGCGAAAACGACTATATTTTTACCACCACACAGTTTATCACCATCGAAACCCTCGATCAAATCCACGACGAAATGCTGCCCGGCGAAAGCCTGATAATTTGTTGCAAAACATTTCAAAAAGAATGTAAAAGCAAATATGCCAACATTTCTATTAAAAAGATACCACAAATGTTGTTGGGTCGTTGCGAGTTTGGCAAAGACGACTACAGCTTCAATATCGTAAACATGCCAGTTGAGGAACAGGCCGAAGACTTCGATTATCCGGTTTTGGAGACAGAAAACAAAGTCAGCAAATCTGCAAAAAAAGATAAACGCAGCGTACAGGAAATAAATCAAACTAACCGTCAAACATCCCTTTTCGACTAACCGAATAGCACATGAACAACATAGCCAACTACATCAAACAACGCCTTTCGCTTCGCGACCCTTTACAAGATTCTTTAGACATTGTTGCAACCCTCACCGACCAGCTTTCCCTAAAAAAGGATGTTTCGCTGCCCGCCGAGCTTGCCAAAGTAAAAGCGCTTTATCCAACTTGTACCGATTTCGAGCGAGAGTTTCCTTCACTGGCATTCTCCATCGCTACCGGAGTGGGCAAAACCCGATTAATGGGAGCTTGCATCGCTTATCTGCATTTGGCAAAAGGAGTACGCAATTTCTTTGTTTTGGCTCCCAACCTCACCATTTACAACAAGCTGATCGAAGATTTTGGAAATCCAGCCTATTACAAGTACGTTTTTGCGGGTATTTCGGAGTTTGTACACAATCGTCCGGTCATCATCACCGGCGACAACTATGCCCAACAAGGAGCTTTGTTTGGTGATCAGGAAATCCGGATCAATATTTTCAACATCTCAAAATTTAACTCCGAAACACGCGGAACCAATCAGGGCGGAGTAAGTTTGGCTCCACGCATCAAAAGACTTTCCGAATATTTGGGTCAATCCTATTGGGAATACCTTTCCAATCTCGATGATTTGGTCATCCTGATGGACGAAGCCCACCGTTACCATGCCGATCGTTCCAAAAATGCAATCAACGAATTGAAACCGATTTTGGGTTTGGAACTAACAGCAACCCCGCTCGACGATAACAACAATCAGTTCAAAAACATCGTTTACGAATATTCTTTAGCCCAGGCATTGTCTGATGGAAAATACGTGAAGAATCCAGCAATTGCCAAACGCAAAGATTTTCAGCGTGGAAGCATGTCCGACCGCGAATTGGAAATCATCAAGCTGGAAGATGCCATAAGTATTCATCAGGATACCAAAAAGGAATTGGAAGTATATTCCCTGAATGAAAACGTAAAACTGGTTAAGCCTTTTATTCTGGTGGTTTGTAGAGACACCACTCATGCAAAGGAAATATATGATCTGATCAATTCGGATGATTTCTATGAAGGCGAATACCGCGACAAAGTACTTCAGATTGACTCGACAACAAAAAAAGACGGAGGAATTGAAGAACAGTTTTTGAATTTAGAGAATCAGGAAAGTCAGATTGAAGTGGTTATTCATGTAAACATGCTGAAAGAAGGATGGGACGTAACCAATCTTTACACCATTGTTCCGCTTAGGGCAGCCAATGCCGCTATTTTGGTAGAACAAACCATTGGCCGCGGATTGCGCCTTCCGTTTGACGGCAAACGCACCGGAGTTGACAAAATCGATAAACTGACCGTAGTTGCACATGAGAATTTCGATGCGGTAATTGCAGCAGCCAACGACCCCAATTCGGTGCTGAATAAGATGAGTTTTGTCGAAATACCGTTTGATGATTTAAAGTCGAAGACCGAAGTAATTACTTCAAAACCAACCATCGAAACCCGGTTTGCTGAAGATCAAAAGCGGATTGACAAAATTGTTGATGTACAGCAAAAACAGCTGGCACAAAACAATGTCGATGCAAAAAAAGCGATTATTCAGGTATTGCCCGATTTCAATTCATTGCCAGGCATTACAAAAGTGGATGATTTGCGGAAAGAAGAAGTGAAGCGCAAAGTAATTCGCCAGATTCAGGAAAACCTTTCAAAAGGGCAGGGGAATCTGTTTGCCGATCAAATTGTTGAAGAAGCCAAAACCGTTTATGATGCAATGGTGACGGAGTTCAAAAACAACATCATTGAAATTCCCCGAATGGTTCTTTCACAAGCCGAAACTACAATCAGCTTTTCTTATTTCGACCTCGATACTTCAGAATTTACCTACCATGCCCTCGATCAGGAAATCATCCGTATGAACCTGAAAGACCATGTGATTGATACCGTTCAGGCAAAATCAAGCGGTTATTATGGCGATCCGGTTAAGTTGATTATTTCGGAGCTGATCAACTATCCTGAAATTGATTACGACGACAATGCAGAATTATTATACCATTTGGCAAAACAAGCTTACACCGCATTAAAAAATAACCTGAATGAATCGGAAGACATTAGCAAAGTGGTCTTTCAGTTTAAAACAGCCATTGCCGAAAAAATATATCTGCAAATGAAAAAGCACTTTGTAATTTCAGGTGCTGAATATGTTGATCCGAAAGTTTTCCCATTTGTAAAGATCGAACAATGGAATTTTTCGGCATTGATCAATGAAGGATATCGCGACTACCGGGATACAATAAGCCCGACGAGTTCCATTCCCCGGTATGTATTCCGCGGATTTGAGAAAGCCTGTCATTTCGAGTACAAGTTCGATTCCAAAACCGAGCAGGATTTGGCATTCATTCTCGAAAACGACAAACAGGTAATCAAATGGCTGCGACCATCGCCCAATCAATTCCGAATATATTGGGACCACAATTCAAAGCGGTACGAACCCGATTTTATCATTGAAACAGCCGACACAATTTATATGCTCGAAACCAAAATGTCAACGCAAGTTGATGCTTTAGACGTACAAGCCAAGAAACAGGCAGCCGAAAAATACTGTAAACATGCCACCGATTACACCTCTCAAAACGGAGGCAAGCCTTGGAAATATGGCATTATTCCGCATTCATCTGTCAGCCGTACCAACAGCTTTGCATTTCTGATAGCCCAATTTGTGAGATAGTTGAATACCAGCATACCAACTAAGTTGGAATCTACAATGTAATGTGAACTTTTCGTTCAATTGTGAGGTTTAAAACATTCAGGAGAAACTTAAAAAACCTAAATACCTATTTTTGCACTTCCGTAGAAACAACGACAGAAACATTGTAAATGAAGACATTAAAAGAAGATGCCCAATCGGTGGGCAATATACTGCTCGAAATCGGGGCATTGCTCATGAGTTCGGGCGCCAGCACCAACCGCACCAGGGTTACACTTGAACGAATTGCCAGAGGACTTGGTTACGGTGTTGAATTATTGATCACCCAGCGCGCCCTGATGCTTACCATCATTGAAAAAGACCAGCAGCATTTTTTCAGCCGGCTGAAACGAATTTCGCCTCATGGTGTAAATTTCAGGATTGTAAGCGGAATCAGTCATTTAAGCTGGAACGTAATGGAAGAAAATTGGACTGTTGCCCAAATAACGGAGGAACTGAAGCGCCTAAAATCACTGCCTCATTATCCGCGATATGTAGTTTTGGGTTTTGTTGGATTGGCAGGCGCTGCATTCTGCCACATTTTTGGCGGCGGAACTACTGAAATGGCCGTTGCTTTTGCTGCAACTGTTGCAGGTCTGTTTGTCAGGCAGGAAGCTATGAAAAAAAAATTCAATCCTTATCTCTGCGTATTTTTTGCTGCCTTTACCGCCTCGTTATTTGCCGGTCTGGCAGAGCATTTCCATGTTGGACTGCAACCCGACAAAGCATTTGCCACCTCTGTCCTGTTTCTGGTTCCGGGCGTTCCGCTCATCAATTCGGTATCCGACCTGATGGATGGGAACATTCAAAACGGCATCGTGCGCGCCATGAACGGATTAATGATTGCCTTTTCGATTGCAATGGGCCTTTTTGCAGTTAAAATGATTTTAAACTTCTGAAAATGATAATAATAGACATATTTATCAAAAGTATATGGGCGGGAATTGCAGCCATTGGTTTCGCCATCCTGTTTAACGTTCCGCGCCGAACCATCTTTACGATCTGGACACTGGGATTTTTGGGTGGTCTGATCAAATTCTCTGTCATGCATTTTGATCTCGGAATCGTTTTCGCTTCGTTTCTTGGTGCTACAGCCATCGGGATTGCAAGTATTCAAACAGCGCACATAAAGAAAAGCCCACCGCTTGTATTTTCTATTCCTGCCGTTATACCAATGGTCCCGGGTCTTTTTGCATACAAGATGATGCTCGGATTGATTGCGCTGACCAGAATGGAAAATACCGATACCTACATACAAACATTGATTGAAACAGTAAACAACGGTGCAAAAATGATGTTTGTGCTGATTTCACTCGGAACAGGAGTTGCCATACCGATGCTTCTGTCAAGAAAAGAATCGATTAAAAAATCGAAATTCAATAAAAATAAAAAGCTGGTGGTTTAATTGCGATGACGGATTGGCCGATGAGAATGGGAATAGTCCAGGTGTTTACGGGCAACTCCTGATTCAGAAAAGGATTCGGCGGAACTAAAAAGTGCGACATCGGTCATCCATGGTTCAATTTCCAGTTTTTGCTCCTTTAGAAATTGTGTCAGGAACTTCTCGTCTGCTAACATCCATGCTTCAACTTCAAGGGCTTTTTCCGATTCAGCCAGACTGAATTCCGACCGTGCTTCCCAATATTCACTTTTAAGCATCCATGACTCAATGGTCAGACTTTTTTCTGTTTCTGAAACGACAATGGCACTGGTTTTACTTTTGTTGTTGGCTGCTGCGTTGATGTTGGCTAAACCGAATATTCCAAGTGCAACGATTGCGATAAATGTTTTGATTGTTGTTTTCATGATTCTAACTTTTAATTATTGATTGTTTTAAATATTTTACTTTCACTAATAAGACTGACAAACAGGCAAATAGTTAATTCCAAATCAGTTAATTAAAAGGTAAAAATGTCTTAATGAAATGTTAAAGGATTTTATATAAAAAAGAAAGAGCTACTCCCATTTGGTGTAGCTCTTTTAATATGCTGAAAGTGCATATTTTTCAGGGTAGAAGCTTAGTTCCATAAGCTTTCATTTGTCATCCACGATTCAACCTCAAGCGCTTTTTCAACTTCCAGGGTATCGACTTCAGTTTTAGTTGCCCAATTTTCATCTTCGAGCATCCACGATTCGATGGTCAACATTTCTTCTTTCTCCATAACAACTTCAGTGTTGACATTACTTTTGTTGTCAGCAGTTGCATTGATATTGGTAAAACCAATAATTCCCAGTGCAGCCATTCCAATAATTGTTCTAATTTTCGTTTTCATAATTTTCATCTTTTAATTGTTGTTTCTCCCTCCCGAGTAATCGGGACCGGGATTGTTTTTTGTTCTACTTTGTTTTCACTATTAAGACTACAAAGTAACCTGAAAGTGACTCAGGAACCAGTTAATTAAAAGATAAACTTATCTTAATTAAACCTTAAACGATTTCAATTTTTTGGCTGAATGTTAAGAATGGCGCGGGAAACATACTTTTCCAGGTGTCGGGAAGTTCATAAAAAAGGCCAAAAACACACGAACCGCTACCCGACATCGAGGCATAAACAGCTCCCAAATCGTACAATGATTGTTTGACCTCTCCAACCTCCGGATACTGCTCAAAGACAGATGATTCGAACTGATTAAAAATTTTATGTTTCCACTCCTGTACAGGTAGTTGAATGAGCGTTTTCAATGAATTTTCGGGTTTGGCCGGAACAACCAACTTAAAAGCTTTTCCGGTTGTAACTTCTACCGGAGGTTTTACCAGCAATATGAACATACCGTTAAGTGAAAGGTGTACCGGCTCCATAATTTCGCCTCTTCCGGAGGCAAAAACCGGTTTATTGCGAATAAAAAACGGACAATCACTCCCCAGGCTAGCTGCATATCGTTCCAATTCTTCTCCTGAAAGGTTTAAGTCGAACTGTTTATTCAGTAGGGACAGCATAAAAGCGCCATCGGCAGACCCTCCACCCAGGCCTGCTCCAAATGGAATTTGTTTGTGTAAATGAATTTTAAGGGCTGGTAAATTAAATTCTTTTTGCAGCAACCGATATGCTTTCATCACCAGGTTCGACTCCGGATCGCCCGAAATATGGATTCCGCCAGATGAAAACTGAACCTCATCTGAAGTGGCAATTTCGAGCGCATCGCTCCAGCCAACCGGAAAGAAAACGGTTTCGAGGTTGTGAAAACCATCGGATCTTTTTTCAGTAATATTTAAACCGATGTTTATTTTGGCATTTGGAAAGCTTATCATACGGCAAAAATAAAAATTACAGCTATTTCATTTTTGTAATCAGCACTTTATCTATTTTATTGTGGTCGATGTCCACCACTTCAATAATAGAGTCGGAAAAAACAAACTTATCGCCCAATTTCGGAATTTTATTTATTATACTGAAAACAAAACCTGCAACGGTGGCATATTCAACCTCCTCGAAGTTAATTTTAAAATCTTCTATCAGATCGACAAGTATTTCAACGGGGGCATCGCCACTCACCAAAACAGACTGGTCGTCGCGTACAAAAATATCCGGTTCAGCGCTTTCATTTTCCTCGGGAAAATCGCCAACAATACTTTCCAGAATATCGTGAAGGGTAATAATGCCTTCCAGACTCCCGTATTCATTCACCACCACCGAATAGTAAAACTGCTTTTGTTTAAAAAGATTGAGTACTTTTTGAGCAATGGTGTTTTCAGGAATTATGATTGGAGTATGCAAAATCTGACTGATTTCGGCAGGTTGATCCGAAAAATAATTCAGCAGATATTCCTTAACGATCAAAACGCCAACGAATTCTTCCTGATATTTTCGGCAAGCCAATATCTTGCTGTGATTCATTTTTAATATTTCAGCATGAAGTTCCTCTTTTGGCAAATCAATATCAACCCACTCCACATCGGTGCGATAAGTCATGATGTGCTTGGCTCGTTTGTCTGAAAAATAGAAGACCTTTTCGTGCATCTGGTTTTGCTCTTTTTCAATTACGCCTTCGTGCGACGCTATTTTGAGCATGTACAAAAGCTCAGCCTCTGTCATCTGCTCAGGATTTGGTTTTATGCCAATCAGTCGGTTTATAAGATTCGTTGACAAGGCAAGCAGCCTGACGAAAGGATAAAATGTAAGACTGATGTAATAAATTGCTGGAGCAACTGCGACCGCTATCTTCTCCGGATTTCCCATGGCGATGGTTTTTGGAACCAGTTCGCCGATCACGATTGAAATAAAAGTAATGACCAACACTGTCAGCGTCAAAGCAATTTCATGGGCATATTTGGCAATCGACTCAAACTGGGCGATAAAAGGGGTAAAGTCATCGGCCAGATTCATCCCACCGTAAACTCCGGTCACAATGCCAATCAAGGTAATTCCGACCTGAATGGCAGATAAAAAATTCTCGGAATTTTGTAACAGTTTCAGAGCTGTTCGCGCACCATTTCTCCCATTCGTCTTTAATTGTTCAAGCCGGCCCTGTTTACTAGAAATCAATGCTACTTCGGATAATGCAAAAAATCCGTTTAATAAAATCAGAAATCCAAGTACGATAAATTCCATTTTCAGAAAAGAGTAAAGAAATAATTCAGACGCAAAGATAGCAGAGTATCCAATTATTACTTCAGGTAATCTTCAACAAAGGCATTTTTAGGATTGAAGACCATTTTATCCCAGTCGGGGCGTTGGGCTTCGTTTGGCCAGGCATGTTCGCGGTAAGGAACCGGGTAAATTATCTTTTCGCCTTTCGCCTGATTAATGGCTGCATAAATCGAAGTTGACGGACAAGTTTGATCAACCAAACCGATTTCGACCACAATGGTGGCAGTCGAATTCTTCAGCAGATTTGCCGCGTCGAAATAAGGAAGTGCTTTTTTCATTTTCTTCCTATCGCCGGATCGTTCGAAAGGTTGCGGCCATCCACCTTTGCGGTCAACAAGTGTTCCGCCCCAATCGCACATTGCCGGAACGGTGGCCACCACAGCGCTTACCCGCTGGTCGAGTCCGGCGGCAGCCAACGCTTGTCCCCCACCCTGACTTTCGCCAATTACCAGAATCCGCTTCCCGTCCCACTCAGGTAGTTTTGTGAGAAAATCGAGTGTGCGAATTAACCGTAAATACATTCCCCTGAAATATACACTGTCGCGATCTTCAAGTCCCTGAATGAAGTAATCTTTCAGCTCGCCGGTTTCCAGATCATTGTAGTAGTCGTCGGGCTGACCGTTGAGCATACCGTGAGCATTCAGGTCGAAGCACATCGCTCCTTTTCCCATTTTGGCATAACGCAGCGCTTCTTCGGCTTCCGACTTACACCACGAACCTTTCACTCCGGCAGCATGAACCAGCAAAACAATTGGCAGCGATTTGGGTGCAGCTTTCGTGGGTCTGGCAAAATAGCCACGGGCTGGTTTGGGACCGGTGCAGTTGATTTCTGTATCGAAACAAACAAATTCGTAGGCTTTGCTTTCGTTCTTGCCAAATTTTACGTCCAACTGAAGTGCTGCCAGATTTTGCTTTTCAGAGTTCCAGTATTTATTGATGTCTTTGGGTGCTTTGATTCCGGGTTTTAAATTCTGCGGATCAACGATCATCCCGAGCAGTTGTTTCTGTTCTTTTATGCGGGCTTCAACCATAAATGAAGATGGTTTGGAGGAAGAACCTTCAAATATCAGCAGTGAGTCAACTTCAGGCAAAAATGCTTTTCTGGAAATAACCTGATCATTGTTTTTTCTTACCACAATGTAAATCGAATCATTTGTCCGTTTTTGGACGAAAGCCATCACACGTATTTTTTCGCCTTTTGTATAAATTCCGGTTTCGTTGGTTTGCTTTAATTCCAGTGTTTGATTCTGGGCAAGTGAAACAAATCCTGAAATCAGGAAAAAGAAGAAAGATAGTAGAATGAAATTTTTCATGGTATTTTGGATTTTAATATGGATTACCAATCTTATTTTCTGAACCTTGCGACCGCAAACTATTTCCCTTTGTCCTCCGGTTGTTCTTCATCTTCATCAGGAAACTCCAAATCCAATTCGGCAGAATCGTTCTCGTCATCCTCGTCATATATTTCAATGATTGGTTCGGTGAACGACTTGCTGACCAGCCGTTTATCGAGTGTGAGCAAAAGCGAAGGAAGTACCATCACATTGAAAAACATGGCAATGAGCAAGGTGGTTGAAATCAGGATTCCCAGCGCTTGTGTACCGCCAAATTCAGAAACGATAAATACGCTGAATCCAAGAACCAGGACAATGCTGGTATAAATCATACTGAAACCGGCTTCGTGCAGTGCGAGCAAAGCCGATTTTTTAATGTCCCCGTTGGTTATTTTCAATTCGTGCCGGTAGCGCGAAAGGTATTGAATGGCATTATCTACCGATATACCGAGAGCGATGCTGAATACGATGATGGTGGATGGTTTGATGGGAATGCCCGCAAAACCCATGATTGCAGCAGTAATAAGCAACGGAATTATATTGGGGATCATTGACACAAGTATCATCCGCAACGATGAAAACAGCAAAGCCATCAACAACGAAATCAGGAGAATGGCAATACCCACGCTTTCAAACAGGTTTTTAATCAGGAAATTGGTGCCTTTTGCATATACAACGCTGTTTCCGGTAAGTTTTACATCAAATTTGGCGGGGTCGAAAATACTGTCAACCTGTGGCCGTATCTTTGTCATGAGCGAATCCATGTGTTTGGTACCAACATCGGCCATCTGAAAACTCACACGGGTGATTTGTTTGGTGCTGTCGAGAAACGATTGCAACAAATCTGTTCCTGTACTTTGCATATTCTTAGGCAGATATCCCAGAATAAAATTTCGCTCCATCGAGCTTGGCAGTGAATATTTGCTTGAATCGCCTCCGTAATATGACTGCCGGGCAAACTTAAAAACTTCGGCCAGCGACAACGGTTTCGAAAATTCGGGATACTGATTGATCATTTGTTGCATTTGATCAATCTTCTGTATGTTCGAATGAACGAGCGCTCCGTTTTTCTTTTTGGTATCTACCGAAATTTCGAAGGGCATCACCCCGCCAAAATTATTTTCGAAAAATTTCAAATCAAGGTAAATCGGGTCATCGTCCCTGAAATCGTCCACAATTTTCCCCGATGTTTTCATCATGCTAACACCCACTATACCAACAAGTACCAATCCTCCGGCAATGCTATAAATCAGGGTTCTCCTGAAACTGATTAAATAAATGATTTTATCGAGTACTGCACCAAAGAAGTTGCTGTCGAGGTGTTTTACATGTTTGGGTTTTGGTGGCCTTTGAAAACTAAAAATAATTGGAAGCAATATAATGGTGAGACCGTACAGAACCATTACATTGATAGAGGTGATGATGCCGAATTCGCGCAGCATCTGATTCGGAATCAGGATAAATGCGGCAAAACCAAGCGCGGTAGCGGCATTTGTCATGAGCGAGGCAAACCCGATTCGCTGGATCACCTGCGACAAAGCCCGTAATTTATTGCCATGACTTTTGTATTCCCAATGGTATTTGTTCAGGATGTATATACAGTTCTCTATAACAATAATTACGATGAGCGATGGGATTACACCCGTAAGAATGGTGATTTTAAAATTGAAAAGTACAAGGCTGCCCATTACCCACATGATGCTTATCCCAACAACCAAAAGTGAACTGATGACCACTTTAACCGAACGAAAAAACAGGAACATGATAAGCGCCGCAATAGCAGTACTCATAAGTATGAACATAAAAAGTTCACGCTTTATTTTTTGCATCGTCACTGTCCGGATATATGGCATTCCGGAGTAATGAATCTCAACATTGTGTTTTGCACTGTATGCCTCAACTGCTGCTATAAGATTATCGACCAACACAATACGGCTTTCGTCGTTGATTTTTTTCTTGTCGAGGGTAATGGTCATCAGGGTAGCCTGCGTTTTGGGATTGTAGAGCATCCCTTCGTAAATCTTCAGGCTTAAAATCAGGTTTTTCAAACTGTCAACTTCGGCCTGCGAAGTAGCTCTTTTGCTTACAACAGGCAACACGTCAAACTGGTGTGCCGAATCGTTTTTGATCAGGTTTATTGACCTTGAAATACTCAAAACCTCTTCAACGCCATCTATTTCGCGCAATGTTTTACCTAAATCAGCCCAGGCATTAAACTGTTCGAGCGTAAAAATATCGGGATTTTTTGTGCCGATTACAATTACGTTTCCATCTTCCCCAAAAAGTTTTTTAAACTCATTGTATTCAATTCTTGTGGAATCTTTTTCAGGTAAAAGCGAAGTGTTCTCGTATGACAGTTTTACATTCTGCCCTTTATACGCCATAAAAGCAGTACAAACCGTGAGAAAAACAATCAGTAAAATTCTGTTCTTGAGTATAAATCGGGATACGTGTACAAACATTGGCAAAGAATAAAGTATCTATTTCCGGATAAAATTATTGATCATTGTTAATTAATCGCGGCAAAAATAGTCATTTAGAAATAAAAAATGAATTGCAACACGACATTCGCATTTCTAAGTTAATTTTGAACCTCTTTTGATGTAAAATATGCTTAGTCCAAAATTATCCTTCGGTAAGTTTAAGTTGGAAAACGATGTTTCAAATGCAAAAAGTATAATTAACCGGGTGCTTTTTGTTTTTACGTTTTGCCTTTTTATTCTGGCAATACTGGATATTGGATTTCAAAAATCAGGCGATTCATACAGCGATCATGTTTACAATCTGTTTTTCAGGATTTCTTATACCATCATCGGAATTCTCTACCTGGTCCGTTCGATCTTTTTCAAAGGAAATGCCAGTAACCGCAAGGTATTTATCACACAACTCGTCATTGGCATTTTTCTGTTGCTGTTTTTCATCCCAATTTTTGTTGTAAGCTACGGTGAAACATTTGAATACTATCTGCATCAGGCATCCGGCCTGCAAATGTTGTCTTTCCTGCTGTTTTTTCTTGAATTGTCGCGAATGGAAATCAACGCTCTGATAAAAGTACTCAATCCGGCGCAGTTATTTATGGCGAGTTTTGCCTTTATCATCTTCGCAGGATCCATCTTGCTAATGATGCCCATGTCAACCAATTCACCGATTCATTTTATCGATGCATTTTTCACTTCTACCAGCGCGGTGTGCGTTACCGGATTAACAGTGGTTGACACCGCCACCAGATATACATTTCTTGGAAAATTTATCATTTTAGGCCTTTTCCAGATTGGCGGAATCGGGGTAATGACGATCACCAGTTTTTTTGGCATTTTCTACAAGGAAAAATCGTCCTTCCGCGAACAGTCGATGCTGCGCGATTACCTGAACGAAGATAGTTTTGACGCAATTTTGAAATCGCTGATAAAAGTGGTGATGATTACGTTGATGATAGAAGCCATTGGGGCGACTTTGGTTTACTGGTCGCTCGAAAAAAATGCACTTGGCTCGGTAAGCGACAACCTTAAATTTTCAATTTTTCATTCTGTGTCAGCATTTTGCAATGCCGGATTTTCGACGCTTACCGATAATTTGTACGACGTCAGGATAAGGTCAAATTACAGTATGCATTTTTGGATTGCCAATCTGGTTGTGCTGGGTGGAATCGGGTTTCCCATTTTATTGAATTTGTACCAGTACTGCAAAAATCAGGTGATCTGGCTGACCGAATATATAAAAACCGGAAAGCCTTACACTCACCGGGTAGGAATGATCACCCTGAACTCGAAAATAGTGATATTCTCCACCTTTGTATTGCTGATTTTCGGGACTTTATCGTTTATGTATTTTGAAGCCCAACACACTCAACTGGGCATGGATTTAAAAGCCCGACTAGCTATGTCGTACTTTCAGAGTGTTACACCACGAACAGCCGGCTTTAATAATTTCAGTATTTCGGCACTGTCGATGCCTTCTATATTAATTATTACTTTTTTAATGTGGATTGGGGCTTCGCCCGTTTCAACCGGAGGAGGTATAAAAACCAGTACATTTGCATTGGCAATTTTAAATATGATCCGTATCGTGAAAGGGAAAAACCACATCGAAATTCACCGTTACGAAATTCATGAATTTTCTGTTGACAAAGCATTCGCGATTATAACCATCTCCATTTTTATCATTATTTCAGGTGCTTTTGGCATTTTTATTTTTGACGGGCAGTTTGGAATGCTGAAGATTATATTTGAGTGTTTCTCTGCATTTGGCACTGTGGGCCTATCATTGGATCTGACATCCCAACTATCCAGCCCGTCAAAAACTATACTTATTTTACTCATGTTTACCGGACGAATGGGAAGTATTACGCTGTTGTTGTCGCTGGCAAGGTCTTATGGCAACTCATCGCTGTACCGCTACCCGAAAGAAAATGTAATTATAACTTAAAAGATATGAACATAGTAGCAATTGGATTAGGGAATTTTGGGGCTTCACTGGCGAAAATACTCACTTCGATGGGTCACGAAGTACTGGGCGTTGACAACGACCTGACCAAGGTTGAATATTTCAAAGACGTGGTTGCAAATACCATTTGCCTTGATGCGACCGATCCACATGCTCTTCGTCTTTTGCCGGTTAAAGAGGCCGATGTTTTTGTAGTTTGCATTGGCGACGATTTCGGAATTTCGGTCATGATAGCCGCCCTGCTTAAAAAAATGGGCGTGTCAAGGGTTATTTGCCGCGAAAGTTCTTCAATTCACCTAACCGTGCTCAATGCCATTGGGATCAGGGAAACCA
>Ga0351946_1046_pt1 | contig 15918 bp, 7 predicted proteins | sample BONcelT113001F15_FD_206832 | JGI IMG/M metagenome (GOLD analysis project Ga0351946, IMG submission 206832) | Enriched cells from coal bed in the Powder River Basin, Montana, United States - BONCAT cells T11 rep3 HSBNCT.T11.300.1.F15 ...
ATACTGGCCTATAACGAATTCAGGGAAAAAGGAATGGAATTTATTGGAATGTGCTGCCCCGACGACCTTTTCCCAAGGCACCTGTTGCTTGATCTGGCCATTCCGAATACAACCACTGAACGAAGTAGTTACCGCCATTATTTTATTCCGTCGCCCATATTAAGCGATCAGGAAAAAACGGCATCGCAGCTTAAGATTTTATTCAAAAAACTGGCATTGCTGGTGCAAAAGTTTGCTGTTCCGTCACCATCTGTTAAGGGAACCGATAAAAAAGCAGATTCAACTATCCGTATCACACCTTCGGTACTTGCCAATGTTCCGTTCTCCAACAAAACAATTCCGTATTATTATTCCATTTCCAATGCTTCTGACGAGTTGCTTAAAAGCTGGAGTCCCAAAAAGTTTGCCCGGGGTAAAAGCAACAGAAACCTGTCCTATCACGCAAAAAAGTATAATACCACTGACGAGGATATCTATGAGCCTTTATTGTACGATTTGGAACCGTATAATTTTTTGCGGATTGAAGGACATATTGGTAAGTCGTACCAACATGTTGTGAAGAATATTACTGACATTCGGGATAAAAACCGGCTGCCTTTTGAGATTGTCGCCCTTAACGCCGATGTTTCAGCAATCACGGCATTTATTAAAGAATTGGCAAAAGTAATGACCTCGGGCACATCCAATGCCCAGGCCACACTCGAATCGATCATGGGAACCAGTTGCCATTTTAACGATCTGGAATTACTCTACGATTCGATCATGGCCGAGCTCACCGGAAAGCTGAGCAATGAAATGAAATTCTTTTACGATCTGAAACGGGATGCCAAACGCCCGCCGTTAGCCGATGCGGCCAGTAACATTCCTCAGGCGCCTTTGCTGAAAAAGACCGATGCAGCATTCCGGTTCACCAACAACAGCATTGGCCATGAGTTTGAGCTGTTTTATGCCAATGTAAAAGATCTCCCTTTCATTTCGCTACCGGTATTTTTTCAATCTTTCGGCCAGGACGGAAATAACGATGTAATGGATTTTGTTTTTAAAGCAGTGCTGTATTATATCGAAATGCTTTATGAAACAGTAACAACAAGCCTCAGCAGTTTTACCTTTTATAATTTTTACATCCGTTATTATACCTTAATCCAGGCTGTTAGATACATCAAACTTTTAAATAAGGTATTTAATGAACGGTTCCCTTTAAGCGAGGAAGAAAACGATCATTTAGACGCATTGCTGTCGATCACTGCTGATAGCAGAATGGTTCAGTTATACATTGAATTCCTTCGCCGGGTGTTACAGATCAAAATTATGCAGCAGGCTGGTTTCTATGCCATCAGTCATTCCGGAATTCAGCACAAAGCAGGCGTGCCTTTGGGCGGAACCTTCATTTTAATTTATCATGAAGCCGATAAAGCCGAGACCTCTGTTGCCACGAACATTGCTGTTAAAGAAAACCTGGCTTTCAGAGTGAATGCTGATACAAACGAGTCGGTCAAAATTGATTCAGGAGCACAAAAGTTACGGACGGATGCTTCTACCCAGGAGTATTTGATGGTGCTTTCCGCTGATGTCAACGAAAAAGTAGGAATTGCCAGGGAGCGAATCATAACCGGTCTGAAGAAAACAATTAATACAGATACAATTGGAACTGAAAAGACAGCAGCTCCGGTAACAGAAGCAAAAGCTTCAGCAACTGATAATATTTCTGCAGGAACAACTGTCTCTACTGCCACAACTGCGACTGCCGCAAAAACGCAGGATATTAATCAGCGGATTCTTAGTTATCTTGCTGATGCTGCTGTCTATCTGAAAAATCGCAAGGCAGATAAACTGGATGAAGCCATAGCTGATTTTAACGATGGCGTTGTGATTGCAGATTTCTATCTTCCTTATTTGTGCTGTTCCGATTGTCCGCCCATACAAATGATTGTAACAGGCGAACCCGAAAAACCAAACCAGCCGCCGGTTGCACGACCAGGCGACAATGTGTCCGTCCAGTTGCCGGTTAACACTGTTACGCTTGATGGAAGTACATCTTCGGATCCGGATGGTACTGTAAAATCGTATTTATGGGAATTGCAATCGGGACCGGAAGCCAAAATTGAAAATCCGGCAGACAGCAAAACCAATATTTCCCTGTCTGCTGAAGGCACTTATGTTTTCAAGTTAACAGTTACCGACGATGACGGAGCAACTTCTTCAGCAACAGTTACCGTTACCGTATTACCTTTGGCCGATGTTCCACCGGTTGCCAAAGGGCTGGCCAAACCTGAACTTGTCACTTTATCGGAAAATGGCGCCGGAACCACACAACTTATTGGTAGTGAATCAACAGATTCCGATGGTAAAGTTGTATCCTATAACTGGTCATTGTCTTCCGGTCCAACCGGCGGTTCTGTAATTAATAATCCAGACAATGAAACATCCCTGGTAACTTTCACACAACCAGGTGATTATGTATTCAAATTAATTATTAAAGACGATAAGGGAGCAACTGATACAACGACCGTAACTGTTACAGTTACCCAGGAAATCGTTGTACAAAAAACATGTGCAACGCTTGATAGCATCGTTTCAGACTTCGGTAAACTACCCGGAGCAGATACTCCTGATAATTTTAAATTATTTACCGCTCGCTATATTGATTATAAAGAAATCAGGGCGTTTTACAATTTATTGATTCAGTCCAAGGTTCAAAGTATGACGGTCGATGCTCAGATTAAATTCTTTATTGAGCAAAAAATTGAATCAAGACTTGCTACCTGGATCGACAATTTAAAACCATTTTTGCTGGAGTTTGAAAATTTAAGACTACTGGCCTTACTTATGCTTAACATACATACCGAGCTTACTTATTATATCTCGTGCTTTCAGAAAGATGATGTAAATAAAGCGGCGGTGAAAATGGAAGGCGCTTTAAGTTCGGTTATTAACTCATTAGATGGAATTCTTCAGGTTGTGGCCAATTTCCCGGATAATCTACGAAATGTACTCCTAACCCTTCTGTCAGTTACAAATACTGAACGAACCAGAGTTAAAAACAATAACGAAGAAGCCGTAAAGCCAACTTATGTTGATATTCTTGGAAAAATCTTAAGCATATTCAAAGCGATGAACTTATAACATGAACAGCTCAGTCCATACCATTCGCAAACAAACATTGCAATTTCAATACAATGGAAATGCAGATGGTTTTGCGCTGCAAAAAGAGGTGAGCGACTGGTGTAATTTCACCCTAATTCCTGAAATTGAGCAACAGCTTGATTCGTTGGATCCGGGTGAAAATTTCGTCACTATTGACAAGCTTGAAATTGAGGCAACTGTTGATTCAAATGACTGGAAACAAAAAATCAGGGATGAATTAATTCTTAGTCTGAAGCAAAAATTAAGCGACTATAAGCCCAGGTTTGAAGAAGAAACCAGTAACAAAGGAGTAAGCAGAGCCAGAAAACTGGATGAGCTTATTCTGTATTATTTTGAAAATGGATATTTGCCCTGGTGGGGAAAAGCGATGATAACAGATGATTTTGAAACTGTTTTGCAAAATTGGAGCAGGGAAGAACTGTCGCCATCAAGGGCAAAATCTATCATTGAAAGATTAAAGCAAACTGCATCAAAAAACCAGATTGAAAGAATTCTAAATCAGGTACCGCATGAACAATTTTTTCAGCTTCTGAAAAACATTTACAAGGAAGCGTTCGAAATCCTTGGCCAACTTGAATCATTCTTTAAAAAGGTAATTTTAGACAACATCTCTCATGAAAAAGAAAAACTAATCAAAAAGAGCTTCCACAGTCGACTCTTAAAAATGGCGATTAAAAATAAGGGGGAAATTGATTCATATTCAATACTTCAGTTTGTATACAAAGAATTGAAAGCAATTCACATTTCAGAAAAAATACTGACGCCACAATCTGTTACAATTGAAAAACCGGATAATCCTGTCATACTGGCCTGGCATGAACTTTTATTCAGTGAAACGAAAAAACAAAAAAGAACGACTGAAAATGAAGCAAGCACGCCTAAGAAACAACCTCAGGATGAAATTGAAGCTGAAGAAATTACGAAGGAAAAGCAACTTCGGTACAATAAAATAATTGATCAGTTGATAAATCCTGATTTGGCGAAAAACCGTAAAGACGAATTAGTCACCGAACTTCAGGAAGGTATATACATTGACAATGCAGGCGCAGTAATTTTTGCTGCTTTCGTCCCTGCCCTGTTTAAACAATTAGGATTAGAGAAAGACGGAGTGATACTAAATCCTGATTTGGGTACCATGATTATTCAATACTGCGTAACAGGTAATACAAAGATTGCTGAGTATGAATTGGTACTCCCCAAAATACTGTGCGGTTTAGATATCGAATTTCCGGTAAATACGAATACCGAAATAGCTGCTCACCAACTGAATGAAGTTGACGAAATGCTTCTGTCTTTGATTGAATACTGGCCGGTACTTAAAAACACCTCCATCAATGGTTTAAGAGAGTCATTTCTTAAGCGAAACGGTAAGCTTAGCAGGATGAATAACGAATGGCTGCTCCAGGTCGAACAAAAATCTTTTGACATGTTGTTACAACAATTGCCATGGAGTATTTCGATGATAAGACTGCCGTGGATGAAAAACTTATTAAAAACCGAATGGGTTTAATGGTTTTAAAATGAAACTATGTTTTCAACTGCTGAAAAGACAAACCGTGCCGCTACTGTTGTTCAACAAAAAGCACAACAGCAATCCTTTTTCAGAAAGGTGGAGGATGAGTCATTTTTTGGCAGAAACGAACAACCCTCTTTTTTTAACACACCCGTTCAGGCAAAATTAGCCGTAAGCAGTCCCGACGATCCTCAGGAAAAAGAAGCAGATGCAGTTGCCGAAACGGTAATGCGTATGCCCGATCCTGCATCATCATCCATTTCTGCCAACAGCGAAGAAAAATTAGATAAAAAAGAGGAAGAGGAAGTTCAGCCTAAAATTGAAGCGCCGGCAATAAGCAAAATAAGCCGTAAAGAAGAAGAAGGAGAAGAAGAAATTCAGGCAAAACATATTTCGACCATTTACCGCATGACTGATGAAAGTTTTGATTCAGGATTTAGCGATTCCTATTCAGATAGCGGCGGTACAACAGAAACTATCAGCAGAAAAAAATCGGGTACATATCATTCTGATATTATTCAGCGTAGCGGAAGAAGTCCCCCGCGCGAATCCATTCCATTCGAACAAACTTTGTCATCTTCCAAAGGTTCTGGTAGTGCGTTACCAGGCGATACCCGGGAATTTATGGAGAGCCGGTTTAATGCCGACTTCAGCGGTGTGCGCATACACACCGGTTCAACAGCTCAGGCCATGAGCAGTACTATTCATGCTCAGGCTTTTGCACATGGGAATGATATTTATTTTAATGAAGGAAAATTCTCACCTCATACCGGGAGTGGCGGGACTTTGCTCGCCCATGAGTTAACACATACCATCCAACAGGGCGCCAGTCCGGCAAAAACCACCACCGGCGTTTCCCCCAAAACCATTGCCCGGAAAAATAGTATCCAACGAAGTAGTGCCGGAGTTCCGGTGCAGTTGACCAATGCCGTTGAAAAAGCCAAAACCGTGAACGGAAATACTGCCGGTGAAGACAATCTGGGTGGACAGGTTCAAACCAAGGAACATCCGTTGAGCGATTGGACTGCCTTCTTCAACCCGCTGCTGATTATGCAGGGTAGTTTAGGAAGCGGAGAAGATACGGTTGAAGAAAAGCCTAAAACACTGAAAGAATTAAGGAAAGAATTGTTTAATATCAGTCGGAAGGAAGACACTGAACAGGAAAAAACGGAAGATACCAGCGAGACTGGCGTTCAGGCTAAACCCGAATTGAGTAACTGGTCGATCAATGCTGATGGGGTTTTGAATACAAATAATACGATTCAGCAAAAAACAGAACCCGAAGAATTACAGAAAAAAGAAGAGGAAACGCAGGAAGAGGAAAAGATAGTTTCGCCCAAATTGTTTTCAGTTCAGAAAAAAAGCAGCAATGGTAGTGAAGTAGAAAAAGAAGAGGCGAAAAATGAATTCATGCCATCTGCTTCACCCTCGATTGTTCAGAACAAAGAAGTTGAAAATATAAATACCAGCAATTTAGCAACATCCGGAAATACGCTGGCTATGTCTGCCGATGTCCACAGCCGTGGCCCCCCGGTGCGGTTGCACAACAATGGAAATATTATTCAGGGAGGCTGGTTCGATGATGCGCTTTCGTTTGTGGATTCTGCCATCGATTTTGTAGCCGAAGGTCTGGAAGCGGGGAAACGCTTGCTGCTGAATGAGGCAAGAGACTTTGTAATGGCCATTCCGGGCTACAAAGCTTTACGTGTAGTATTAGGCGAAGACCCGATTACCGGCGAAGAGATTGAACGCAACGGCCATAATTTTATTGAAGCGGCATTTGATATTATGCCGGGTGGCAATTTGCTTTACGATAAGCTGAATGAGCTGGGTGCGTTAACTGAAGCTGAAGGGTGGATTGACAGAAGAATTGCCGGAATAGAATCAATTGTAAGCAATGTTGTTGGTAGAGTCGAAAGGTTCTGGAACGGATTAACGCTTGAAAGCCTTGCATCGCCTACGCGGATTTTTGAAGATGCCGGAAACATCATTCACGATACCATCAGCGACATTGTCAGTTTTGCCAGAGATGCCGCAACAGAGTTACTCGAAATTGTAAAACGCTGGCTGCTCACTCAGCTGGTCGATTTTATTAAAGAGCATACCACCGCCTATCCTTTGCTAACCGTAATTTTGGGTGAAGATCCAATAACCGGGGCAAGAGTTGAAAAGAATGGTTCAACCATTTTGAGCGCCATACTCGAACTGGGCGGTGAAGTGGGGATTCAGCAACGCACACAAATGCAGGAAACGGGTACCTTCCAGAAAGCTGCCGCCTGGATTGACCGCGGAATAAGTGTGTTTGGCAATTTGCTGCAAACGGTCACAAATAATTTCGACCTGATTTGGAGTGTTGTTTCTATTGATGCTTTAATGCATCCGATAGATAAGTTTAACGAAATATACAACACGTTTGTAGGACCGGTTGCCGATGTTTTGAAGTTTATGGCCGATACCGCGGTCATTATCCTGAAATTCATCAAGGAAGTACTGATGTTAAGACTCAGTACCTGGGCCAAAGAGACAAGAGGGTATTTCCTGGTAACGGTAATTATTGGTAAAGACCCGTTTACCGATGCTATCGTTGAACGAAATGTCGAGAACATTATTCACGGATTCATGAGCCTGATGGCAGGTGGCGAAGAGCAGTTCCAGCAGATGAAGGAATCCGGAAGCATCGCACGGGCAACGGAACGGATTGATGCAGCGGTGGCAAGACTAAACATGACTCCTGCCGCAATCGTGCAATTGTTCATCGATTTATGGAACAGCTTTAGCATCAACGATCTGGTTCATCCAATTAATGCGTTCCGGCGGATCATTGCCACTTTTGGGGAACCCATCGGCAGGTTGATAGCTTTTGTGGTTGAGATAGTAAAAATAGTGGTGGTGGTTATTCTGGAAATAATGAATTTCCCGTTTGACCTGATCAACAACATCATTGCCAAAGCCATGCAGGCTTTCGAGCTGATCAAGAGAGACCCCATTGGCTTCCTTAAAAATCTGCTTCGGGCTATTAAGGAAGGATTCATGCAGTTCTTTGAAAATATTCTGACTCACCTCTTTAATGGATTAAAAGATTGGTTCCTGGGCGAAGTTAAAGATGCCAGCATACCCATACCTACCGATTTCTCGGTAATGGGTCTGATCAAATGGTTGCTTGCCGTGCTGGATGTTACCATGGAGAAAATATGGAAGAAACTGGAAGAACGTATTGGTAAACCAAAAGTCGATAAAATTAAAAAGATGATTGACACAGCCGAGCGTGTTGCATCCGCCGCCGGAGAAGCCTACCAGTTTATGAAAGATGTGCAGGAACGTGGTTTTATGGCCGTGATGATTGACAAAGTGAAAGAGCAACTCTCCAACGTTTGGGAAATGATACTCGATTCGGTAAAGAGTTTTGTGATGGATCAGATCATTAAAAAAGTAACCACGAAGCTGTTGAGCATGCTCGATCCTACTGGCATTATGGCTGTAGTGAACAGTGCGATTGCCCTGTACAAGGCCATTCAATCGTTCTTAAAGTACCTGAGAGAGATGCTTCAGATTGTAAATTCATTTGTTGAAGGAACTTTACAAATTGCTCAGGGAGCTACCAAAAAAGCAGCCGACTTCCTCGAAGGTGCATTGGCTAGTGGAATCCCGGTTGCCATTGGCTTCCTCGCCAATCAGGTCGGATTGAATTTAAGTGAACGCCTGAAGGATGCTTTGGAAACAGTCCGGGAGAAAGTGGATAAAGGCCTGACCTGGGTAATCGATAAACTGGTAACCTTGATTGAGAAGCTGGTGAGTTTGGGTAAAGCGGCTGTTGGAAAAGTTTTAAATTGGTTAGGAATTAAAAAGAAATTTACAGTTGATGATGACGAAAGCCATACTTTGAAACTGCGAGAATCTGGTGGCCATGTAGAATTGGTGATTGAAAGTGTTACGATACCTATTATGGGATTTTTAGATGCCTATGTTGCAAAGAAACCTGCTAAAAAGAATGATGTGGATTCTATTAAACTTTTTATCACCAATACGGTAAATACTCAAATAGATATGGTTGATAAAGAAGCAGATGAAGGAAAAAAATCAACATTGAGTACGGTACTTTTAGAAAAAATGGTTGAATTAAGTGAGAAACTGAGATTATTGCTGGGTGATGCAACTCTGCCAGTAGATATAGTTGATAAATACAAATTGGAAGGATTGGCTGGAACCTTTGCATCAATGCCTAAACCCACTGGTGATGACTTTACGGCTGATCATATTCCACAGAACGCATTGTTTATTGAGGCCAGGGAATGGCGCAATAGTGAAGATAACACAAAACTGTTTCCGGCAGGCAGTAACATGGCGGTTCATGCTGCAAATCGCACAGCCCTTGGCATTGCGGTTAATGAGTATAAGCTAAGGCATCAGGCAGGCAGAACTTGGGGAACAAAAGGTAGCAGTACTAAAGACGAATTCGTAGGAAAAATGGATAGTGAATTGCCCAAGATCAAGTCAAATAATGTTAATACAAGAAATCAGAAAAGACGGGAAAAAGTTATAAGCTTAATTACAGCAGATATGAATAAGGATATTACTGCTATGGAAAAAGTATATGATAAAAAAATAAAAGATTCTGTATGGACCGACATAGAGGATCTGGGCACAACCAAGGGGTTGAAACCAAAGCAACGTGAAAAACTCAGAGAGCAAACTATAACGCAGGTAAAAGCAGGACTTTCTCTTATAAAATCGCAGGAACTGAATTCATTAGCCAATTAAAATATAGATTATGTATGAATTATTAAAATCAATTATAGAATTTCAGAACATAAATGGCCGTATTTATGATCTGAGTTTTGTTCTTCCTTCAACAGAGGTACCTAATCTTTTATTAACTTTTAAAAATAAAGCCTGTTACCGAAAAATTGCACAACATTATAGTGGTTCACTCATTTGTTTATATGATGATTCCGGTAACTGGACAACCGATGATTATACTATTTGTTGGGTAGATGCGAATGGAGAACCAAATTTGCCTTTATCTGTTTCGTTAAAACAATTCCTTTCAATCCTGCCTTATGGAACGGGTTTGTTGTATGATGTGCTTTATCTGATTAATAAACAACTTAACAAGACTAAGCTATCACAATACCTTAATGAGGATTATTCATCGAAAATCTGGTCAGAACAATTGTTGACCAATAAATCTCATTATAAAAATCACACTCTTTTTATTGATTTTATATCTAGTAATGGAATTGAGTTAGCTAAAGATCCGCTTACGATTATTAAAGTTGCAAATAATATAAAATAACTATGAAACCAACCATCTACCGCCGCGTTCGCCGTCATCCTGCCAGCAGGGAGGCAGCATCTTTTAACAAAGAGAAGCAACAAGAGCAAGCGTTCTTTGGTGAGACTTCTCACGATTCTTTCTTTAAAACATCAAATGGAATGGGGGCTGAGCAAACGGTTCAGCTTAAAGTTTCAGGTTCAGTAAACGAGGCTGCCCAAATACATCGGATGGAAGAAAAAAAAGAGGAAGAAAAAAAAGTACAACGTAAGTCAGAAGAAGAAAAAGATAAGGTGCAGAAAAAGGCACAGAATCCGGAAGAGGAAGATAAAATCCAGAAGAAGGAGGAAGAAAAGAAAGAAAACCCAAAATTACAGCGCAAAGAAACATCAGCTTCGCCACAGGCAACAGCCGGAAACTATATCAGTTCCATGCATGGCAAGGGTAATCCACTGCCAGCACAGGCCAACGCTTTCTTTTCTTCCAGAATGGGTTACGATTTCAGTGAGGTGAAAGTGCATACTGGTAAGGAGGCAGCCGATTCGGCAAAAGCGCTGAATGCAAAAGCGTACACCTTGGGTAATGATATCGTGTTTAATGATGGTCAGTTAAATACAGACACCACGGAAGGGAAAAAACTGATGGCACATGAACTGACACATGTGGTACAACAATCCTCCGGCAATGGAAAAATTCAGACTCAGGTTGCTCCGCTTCTTACACCTGCACAGGAAAGTGCAGCCATTCAGTTTAACCGGCGAAATTACGATGAACGTTCCATCCGGATCATTCAGGTAGTGACAGGAACCGGAGTAGATGGCGCTTTTGGCAGTTTATCTGCAAGGGCTGTGGCGGCCTTTCAGGATGCAAACGGTGTAGCGGTAAGCGGCCAGGTTGATGAAGCTACCCTGAATGCCATGCTGCCCGGACGTATTGCAGCAAACAGGCGTGAGCACATGGTTCAGTTGGTTACCGACTTCTTTAATATACCTACCTCGGATACATTGTCTATCCACTTTGACAATACGATGGGGTTATTACCACTCGCAGTAACTGATTTTGAACCCGGCAACCTCCGTGTTATCCGACTTGGCCCGCTGGCATTTCTGAGTGCGGGCATTTTACAAACTGTTATTAATACTCAATTGGCTGTGCCTGCTCCGGCAATACCCCCACTCACTCCCCGACCAGCTTTGCTCAATGCAGTTCAGGAAGTAAACGCTATCAGGTTTAATGCCAATAAGTTCACCGATAACAGGAGCATCAGAATCATACAGGGATTTGTATTGGCCAATCCTGATGGCATTTGGGGTAGAGATACCGTGCAACGCGTAGCAGAATTTCAGCAAACCAACGGATTGACTGTGGACGGAAAAGCTGGTGAGCAAACTTTATCACAATTGAGTGCGGCATTGATCGCAGCAGGAAATCAAAACAGCAGTCTGCGCCTGATTATCGATTTTTTCAATTTCAGGGATAATGCTAATTTGTTGGATATCTTTTTTGATCCTGCTACAACCGCCAATGCATCCACCGATTTCAGGGTTAACGAACCTGTTCGCATACTTGTCGGACCAAGCGGCATCAATCAGCCGTTTGCAGGCCTGGTTCATACTATCGCTCATGAGTTTGAACATGTCAGACGGCTGAAAGAAGGGATTGTGGCAGCGGCAACCCATGAATTTCTGGGAGAAGCCATAGAAATACTAAGCGTGGGAATGCCCTCCGAGGATGTTGAGACATTGGCTCCGGGTGATGCAGGTTTTGTGGCAGGTTTTGCCGACGATGCCGGTAGAGCGCTGGCAAACTGGAATGTGATGCCTTTGGCTGACCGGCGAAGATTCAGAAACAGGTTTATCTTAGTCAGAAATATGGTAAGAAGGCGAATTGCAACCAGCAATGCAGCGCAACAGGCGCTTCATGCGCCACTGCTTGCCGGATATAATGCAGTGGTACTGCCATAATAATCCATAAAAAATGATGATGCTCTCCGGCATTTCAATTATCTTAGCTTTAGTGTATTTTAATCAAAGTAATCAATCAGATATGACATCCCGAAACGAATGCAGGTCAATAGAAAACGATAAGCCTTTAAAGGTGATGGTAAATTTACCGGATGAAATTTCGATTGGTCAACCATGCGAAATTAAGGTCGATATCAAAAACATTTCCGGTTCTTCTGTTTTAGTCAACAAAAGGCTTTCTGTTGGTTATCAGAATAGCTTGTCCAGAGAACTTTATATTTCCATTTGCGAAAAAGGTTCTTCAACAGACATTGGCAAGCAAAAAGTGCTTTATGAAAGGCAGTTCTCTCCTTCATCAGACTTTGTATGGTTGCTCCCGGAACAACAAATCAGTACAAAATTCAACTTGCTTGACTGGTACGAAATCCCATCTGCCGGAATCTATACAATTCAGGTATTTTATCAGGCTGATGAAAAATTGGCGTATAAACCAGATGGATTATGTGGCGGTACATTTTGTTCCGAAGAAAAAATATTGACTGTTAAATCTGAATAATTTTCAACTGTTCATAATGGAAACCAGCAAATCTATCATTTCCCATCTGGAATACTTACAGCAGGTAATAAAGTGTCGCTTAACAGAACATTTCACTCCGGGAACAAACTTCGAAGTTGATTCGATCTTATTGCCTGATAACAATTCAGATCATACGCCATTGCCATCCTTTATCAGGAATAACCAATTAACCAAAAGTGAAATTATCATGCTTTTGGTAGCATTTGCACCTCATGTCGATCCGGTTTTTTTCGATGAAATCATACAAAACCATCTTCCTGCTCAGGGCGATTTTCCTCAATTCGGAGGTGTTCGGGGAAAAAATCACCGCGGTTTTTTGCCAACGGCCGAGACGGTCTTATTTATTCTTGCAGGCAATGATCTGGAAAAAAGATTTACCTATTTGGAATTGTTCGAAAAAGACCACCAATTTTCAACACATACGGTTCTTGCAATCGAGGACGCGGTATCGGGGGAACCACAATTTAGCGGAAGACTAATAATGGCGCCCGAATACATAGAACTATTTATAGCCGGGAGAATATCACATCCGAAATTCACCATGGATTTCCCTGCCGAATATATTACCACAGAACTGACAAGTGATGATCTGGTCCTGCCTCAGGCAACCAACCAACAAATCGCTGAGGTGGAAAATTGGGTAAAACATCATGACACGCTGATGATCAAATGGAATATGAAACGATGGATAAAACCGGGATACCGTGCTTTGTTTCATGGACCTCCCGGAACGGGGAAAACCCTGACTGCTTTGATTGTAGGAAAAAGAACAAACAGGGATGTTTTCAGGATTGACCTTTCTATGGTGGTATCAAAATTTATCGGCGAAACTGAAAAAAACCTCTCCCAGCTTTTTGATCGTGCCAAAAACAAAGACTGGATTCTGTTCTTCGACGAAGCCGATGCGCTGTTCGGAAAACGGACCAATGTACGCGATGCGCACGACAAATATGCCAATCAGGAAGTAGCCTATTTGCTCCAGCGAATTGAAAACCACAATGGATTGATCATCCTGGCGTCTAACTTCAAGATAAATATCGACGAGGCTTTTATTCGCCGGTTCCAGTCGGTCATTTATTTCCCTTTGCCTTCAGCAGCAGAACGCCTTCTACTTTGGAAAAAGACATTGCCATCAACAGCCGATCAAAAACGCCCTTCGGAAGCCGATTTGTCAGCTATTGCCAAAAAATATGAAATAACCGGTGCCGGAATCGTCAATGTGGTACAATATTGTTGTCTGGAATCGCTGGCAAATAATTCAAATGAAATCACTGTCGAACAGATCAGAACCGGCATTGAACGGGAATATCAAAAAGAAGGAAAAGTATTCTGAATTAAATGTCTCAGCCCCTGATCCTACGGGATTAAAATCAAAAAAATTAAATTTTATTAATATTTTATTGCACAAAAGTCATTGAACTTATTACTTTTGAACTGCATCTATTTGGTAAGTGTTTGTATTTCGCTGTATCACCATAATATACAACACCTTAACTTCAAAATGCATCTTCTATTTATTACTTACTTTTTATACACGTTAAACAAGTGGGAATACTAAAAGACAAGTTTTCAGGTTATGATGCCCCTCAGAAAGTAATGCAGGCTGGCCTTTATCCCTATTTCAGGGAAATTGAATCCGATCAGGATACCGAAGTAATAATTAATGGAAAAAAGGTTTTGATGTTTGGATCGAACAGCTATCTGGGTCTTACCAACCACCCGAAAGTTAAGGAAGCTGCCAAAGCTGCAATCGACAAATATGGTACCGGCTGTGCCGGCTCCCGGTTTCTGAACGGAACCCTCGACATCCATATTGAACTTGAAAACAAACTTGCCCAGCTGGTTAACAAAGAAGCTGCACTATGCTACAGTACCGGATTTCAGGTAAATATCGGGGTAGTTTCAATTCTTGCCGGACGCCATGATTATCTTCTCCTCGACGATCTCGATCATGCTTCCATTATAGAAGGTAGCAGACTTTCATTTTCGAAAGTACTCAAGTATGCCCACAACAATATGGAAGCGCTTGAAGCAAAGTTGAGATTGTGCCACAAAGACAGTATCAAACTCATTGTGGCTGATGGAGTATTTTCAATGGAAGGTGATATTCTGAAATTGCCTGAAATAGTGACACTTGCTGAAAAATACAATGCTTCAATAATGATTGATGATGCACATTCGCTGGGCATTCTTGGCAAAAACGGGTCAGGTACGGCGTCCCATTTCGGTTTAACAGATAAGGTTGACCTCATTATGGGAACTTTTTCAAAATCGATGGCTTCCATTGGAGGCTTTATTGCCGCCGATAAAGAAGTGATCAATTTCATAAAGCACAACTCACGATCACTGATTTTCAGCGCCAGTATGACACCTTCTTCTACTGCTGCGGTGCTCGCTTCCATCGAAATCATGGAAAATGAACCAGAACGAATCAGGCATCTTTGGGAATTGACTGCTTATGCCCGTGAAGAATTTCAATCAGCAGGTTTTGATACAGGCAAATCCGAAACTCCCATCATTCCACTTTTTATTCGCGATGATATTAAAGCATTGAAAATGACAAAAATACTACTCGCTGATGGAATTTTCGTGAACCCGGTAGTGGCTCCGGCAGTTCCGAAAGAAGATAGCCTGATAAGATATTCACTAATGGCCACCCATACAAAAACACAGGTTGATATCTCCATTGAGAAAATCACAAAAGCAGCAAAAAAATTGGGAATCCTGAAATTACAACCGGTTTTAGTATGAAGAAAGTTATCCTGATCACTGGAGTTTCTTCGGGTTTCGGGAAACATACAGCAAAACTTTTGTCAGATGAAGGCCACATTGTTTATGGCACTGTCAGAAAAGAAATAGAGGCTGAAGGTCTGATCCATCAACTTAAAATGGATCTCACTGATATTGAATCAATCAAAAATGCAGTTTCAGAAGTTTTTCAAAAAGAAGGCAGAATTGATGTCCTGATTAACAATGCCGGCATGCATTCCGGTGGCCCAATTGAAACGACTCCAATAGAAACCATTCAACTCCAAATGGATACCAATTTTCTTGGAATGGTTTACATGACAAGGGAAGTATTGCCAATCATGCGAAGACAGGGTGGCGGAACAATTCTCAATTTCAGTTCCATTGGCGGAATGATGGGTTTGCCGTTTCAGGCATTTTATTCGGCAGGAAAATTTGCCATTGAAGGTTTTAGTGAAGCTTTGAGAATAGAAGTCAAACAATTCAATATCAAAGTAGTACTTATTAATCCGGGCGATTTTCACACCAATAATTCCATGAACCGAAGGAATTACCTGGCACCAACAGTTATTGATGATCCATATCAGGAACAATTTGAAAAAACAATGGCAGTTATCGAAAAAGATGAAGTCAATGGATGGAATCCTGAAGTGCTTGCCCGAAAAATTGTGAAGATCGTGGAATGTAAAAATCCACACCA
>Ga0351946_1047_pt1 | contig 15894 bp, 16 predicted proteins | sample BONcelT113001F15_FD_206832 | JGI IMG/M metagenome (GOLD analysis project Ga0351946, IMG submission 206832) | Enriched cells from coal bed in the Powder River Basin, Montana, United States - BONCAT cells T11 rep3 HSBNCT.T11.300.1.F15 ...
GGCACCGGCTACGGCGCCGAGCTGCTGCGCCGACGCTGGCCCTCGGCACAACTGACCGGTTGCGACCTCGCACCGGAGATGGTGCGAAAAACGCAGCAGCGCGGGATAGCGGCTGTCTGCGGCGATCTCGAACACTTGCCGTTTGCCGATGCCCGCTTTGACCTTGCTTGGTCCAGCCTCGCGCTGCAATGGTGCGACCCCGCTCTGGCTTACGCAGAACTGTACCGGGTGCTGGCACCCAGCGGCAAGCTGGCCTGCACCACCCTTGGTATCGGCTCGCTGCACGAACTCGACGCCGCGTTTACCGGCATCGACAACCACCGCCGTGTGCTGGACTTCAGTACCGAACAGTCCGTCATCAAGGCATTGAAAAATGCCGGGTTTGAAAATATCCAGGTCGTGCAGGAAACTTGGGTGACGCGACACCCCGATTTCAGGGGCATGCTGGAAACGATTCGCGGGATCGGCGCCAACCAGTCCGGACGCGACAAACGGCGATCGATGATGGGCAAGGACGCATGGCAAGCCGCGCAGACGCGCTACGAGTCCATGCGTGATGACCAGGGTTTGCTGCCCGTGACATACAAGCTGATGTTTGTCTTTGCAGACAAGTAAAAAACAAACACGACTTACGACGGCGGCCAACTCTCTGCAAAACAGGTTTTCATCTGATCGGCATTTAGATCGCCGGTCCATCTGGCCACTACCACTACCGCAACGCTGTTACCAATCAGGTTGGTCAGCGCTCGACCGAAGGACATGAATCGGTCGATGCCAAACACCAGCGCCAGACCCGCAGCCGGTACCAGATCAATGCTTGAGAGTGTTGCTGCCAGCACGATAAAGCCGCTGCCGGTGATACCCCTTGCGCATTTCGAGGTGAGCATCAGCACGCCCAGCAGCGTCACCTGCTGCAAAATGCTCAGCTTCGTGTCCGTGGCCTGAGCGATAAACACTGATGCCATGGCCAGATAAATGGAGGTGCCAATCATGTTGAATGAAAATCCGGTTGGCAGCACCAGCGCGACAACGGATTTCCTGATGCCAAGCGCCTCCATTTTCGCCATTAGGTTGGGCAGCACTGCATCCGAAGACGAGGTTCCCAGCACGATCAGCAGTTCTTCATGCAAATATTGAAGCAGTTTCAGCAAACTGAATCCATGCAGCCAGGCAATCAGCCCCAGCACGATCATCACAAAAGCGGTTCGGAAATGAAGGGCGCATGAGCCGCGTGCGGGCAAATGTCCAGTTTGGCAAATGGCATCGCTGCCGCCAGCCATTTGGCGGCAGACAGCGGCATCAACGGGTCGCGCTCGCCATGAACCAGCAGCGTCGGCTGGTGGATTTGCGGTGCCAGAGCGCGTAAATCCATATCGCGCAACAGTGCCAGCCCGCCTTCCAGAACGGGTTGCGGCGGGAGATCGAGATCGGATAGTTCCCGGTTGTTGCTGCGCGCCTGTGCATCGTTATGGTTAAACAGCGCGATAAATCGCTTGAGCGCTGATTCGGCATCGGCATGGATGGCATCGGCAAATCCGGCCAGCATCGCTGGCGTGATACCCAGTTCCCATTTGTCGCGCTGCACGAAACTCGGCGTGGCGCTAAACAGGATCAGGCGTTTTACCTTGTCAGGGTGCCGGTGCGCCGCCAGCAGTGCCAGCATGGCGCCAAGCGACCAGCCGCACAGCGTGATGGGCGTACTTTGTTTTTCCAGCATCATGTCGACTACCGCTTCGGCAGTGTAAGGCTTGGGGGCGGGTGTACCGTCGTAGCCGGGCAGCGACGGCAGGTGCAGGACGCAGCGATCCTTCAGGTGATGCGCAAGGGTGTGCCAGGCCGCAGCGCGCATGCCCCAGCCATGCCAGAAGACCAGTTCGTTCATGCCAGGTTCCTCAAGGCATCAAGCAATCGGTCTACCTGCTCAATGCTGTGCGCGGCCGACAGCGATACGCGCAGGCGAGCCGTGCCTTGCGGAACGGTCGGCGGACGGATGGCCGGAACCCAAATGCCTTGCGCATACAGCGCGTCGGCAACCCGAAGCGTTTCGTCGTTTTCGCCGATGAGGATAGGCTGAATCGCGGTTGATGAGGGCAGCAGTTTCCAGCGCGTGTTGGTCAAACCACTTCGCAGATGCGAAATCAGTTGCTGCAGGTTGGTGCGGCGATCCTCTCCTTGTTCGATCAGTTCGAGGCTAGCCAACAAAGCGCCCGCGATGATGGGGCTGGACGCGGTGGTGAAGATGTAGGTTCGGGCGCGCTGCATCAGCCATTCGATCACATTCGCGCCGGCCGCAACAAATGCGCCTGATGCGCCAGCGGCTTTGCCGAGTGTGCCCATGTAGATGAGTCGCGGGCTTATGGCTAGATTGAAATGCGAGAGCGCCCCACGCCCATTTTTCCCCAGTACGCCGAATCCATGGGCATCATCAACCACCAGCCAGGCGTCGAAACGATCCGCCAACTGCAACAGCCTTGGCAGGTCGGCCAGATCACCGTCCATGCTGAAGACCGCATCGGTCAGGATCAGTTTGCGTCTGGCGGTGCTTTTACTAAGCAGCTTTTCCAGTGTGGTCAGGTCATTGTGCGGGTAGCGGTGATGGTCAGCGCGTGACAGCAGGGCTGCATCGATCAGTGACGCATGGTTCAGCCGGTCAGCAAAGATGGCATCACCGCGCCCGAGTAACGCGGGCACGATGCCCAGGTTCGCCATCATGCCGGTGCTGAACAACAGCGCGCGCTCGGCACCGACGAAAGCCGCGAGTTTCTGTTCCAGCCAATCGTGCGGCGACATGTGTCCGCCGACCAGGTGTGACGATCCGGCGCCGACGCCCCAGCGCGATGCTGCGTCGCGTGCGGCGGCAATCACGGCCGGATCGGATGCCAGCCCCAGGTAATCATTGCTGCCAAAGGACAACAGTTTGTGCCCATCAAACTCGGCTTCCGTTCCGCACGGCGATGCCAGCGTGCGGCGATGGCGCAGCGCGTGCTGTTCGGCGAGTTGCGCCAGTTGCTTGTCGAGTTCTTCCCAGATCATAGGGTTTTGGCCGTTTTTCGTAGGCCGCATGCTAGCACCGAATCATCATTCAGCCAAACTCGGGGTGGTACATTCCATTTGGGGGAGCGCGGTCATGCTCTTGTCACAGGATGGCCGATTCTGAACATTTTGTGAAAAATTCTGATACATTCCGTTACACGATTGATGTCCGGTGACAATACATTGCCTTAGGTGTAACGGCAAGCTCGATCTGGATTAATTAAGTTGCTTACAGGATTTTGATGCATATTGCTATCGTTGGTGCGGGGATTGCAGGCTTGGCGTGTGCGCGGCAATTGCGCGCCAAGGGGCATGCCGTCACCGTTTTCGAAAAAAGCCCCTATGTTGGCGGACGCATCGTCACCTATGAGAACGAATTAGGCAGTTTCGACTATGGCGCTCAGTTTTTCACTGCGCTGTCAGACGGCTTCAAAAGGGAAGTTTCAACCTGGCGCGAAGCGGGTGTGGCGGCACCCTGGCATGGAAAACTGGTTCGCCTGGAAAATGGCGCCATCAAGCCGGCGCGAGCCTCTACCCAGCGATTTGTGGCCATACCCGGCATGGGAGAGTTGAGTCGTTTTCTTGCCCGGGACCTGGATGTGCGTACCGGGCATGGTGTCAGACGAATCGATGTGATCAACAAATCCAGCAAGCCGCAGTGGATGGTGACCGTGCAGGCAGATGGTGCTGATGAGAAAACCAAGGAAGGGCCGTTCGATGCGGTGGCGGTTGCCACGCCAGCCAATCATGCCGTGAGCTTGCTCAAAGCGGTGCCGACACTTTCCACCAAGGCGGAAAAAGCCGGCCATGTCGCGAGCTGGTCGCTGATGCTGGCATTTAATCAGCCACTTGATTTGTCTTACGACGGTGCCTGGACCGACCACCCACTTCTGGCATGGATTGCATGCGACGCGTCCAAGCCGGATCGACCGGAAGGGGAGCGCTGGATTGCGCTGGCGCGGGTGGAGTGGAGTACCGAACACCTCAAAGACACGCCGGCGAGAGCCAGAGACGCATTGTTCAAGGCTTTTCAGGAAGCAACCGGCAAGCAGACGCCGCCGGTGCATGCGGTAGCCCGTTTGTGGAGTTACGCGCAGTCAACCAGACCGCTGACCAAGAGTTGTCTGTGGGACGAGAAGCTCAAGGTGGGTGCCTGCGGGGACTGGTTCACCACGGGTCTGGAAGGCAGCGGCCAGATTGAGCATGCCTTTATGAGCGGGCTGAATCTGGCAAAGCGCATCGCGGGCAACGACTGACACTTAATGTACTCTTGAAAATGCATACTCACCCGGAGCATTTTTTCTCCGGCGCTTTCCATAAGGCTAAAATTAATATTTAGCCATATACTCCCTGAGAATTAAGCATTTTAACGGCAAAAATTGCCTAAATATTGTGCAAAACTGCCGATTTTTGCTTGCGCAAGCCGCTTCGATGTCCCAAAAAAGAAAAGTAATAACGCGTCGCGTTAATAGTCGGTTTGGAGCTGCTGGCGCGCCTTAGCGTATCGTCAGTTCTTTCAGCGTTGCAGCCGCTTCCGCGTGCAGACGAACCAGCGAGGACGAGCGCGTGCCGTAGCCGGGTGAGTGGATGCAAACGGCTGACAGCATGCGCTCGGTCGGCAGGTCAACGCCGGTTTCCGGCAGGCGGTTATCCGGCGTGAGAGTCGAGTCGCTCAACATGTCGAAGTAGGCTTCGTCCGGCGCGCTGGTGCACAACAAGCTGCCAAAATTCGCACGGGTTTTGACTACCTTGTGCCACGGATCGTTCAGGAGTGCATTCGACAGCCCGTAGATGCCGGGGTAAAGCGGCTTGCCGTTGAGCGGATTGGCCTGTCCCCGGTTGGAATACCATATCAGGGTGTCGCGATTGCCGACCAGCAGGTTAAAGCCATTGTAATGGTCGGTTTGCTGCGAAATCCGTTCGATGTATTCCTGCGGGGTGAGGCTTGATGCGAGGTAATCCTTCACCAGATGGCCGCGAGACGGGACATCGGTGCGGCGCTCGGAAGGCGCACGGATGTTGGTGATCGCAGCAAACCGGCTGCAGCGCGTGACGCCCATCCAGGTGCCGCCTGCATGCAGGTCGCGACCGGCATAAATATCCGGGTGGTCTTCCCACCAGCCAGCGGGTAAGGCCGGCCGGTCGTAGAACTCATCGCGGTTAGCAGCGGCAACCAGGGGGGTGGCAGGCATCAGCTGCCAGGCAAAGACAATCAGGCACATCAGTTTATCCCGCGCGATAGAGGTTCATGAACGCTCGCCGTCTTCAGGCAGCGGGTAGGGCAAGGGTCTGAACTGCAGCATCGGCCCCAAGGCAGAGCCAAGATGCACGGATACGCCTTCTGGCACCGGCAATCTTAAAGAAACCAGGCAGGCAATCTGATTTGATGAACTGCGCTCGGCGATGACGATCATGCCGCAGGGCTGGCTCGGATCGTTGCTGGCATAGACATCGGTGGCCGGAGCCACCTCGCTATCGGACAAGTTTATCGATGCGGCCAGCATCCGGCGGCGAACCTTGCCCAGATACTGGGTGCGGGCGACGACTTCCTGTCCCGGGTAACAGCCTTTTCTGAAATTGACGCCACCCACCAGTTCAAGGTTGACCATTTGCGCGACAAACTTTTCTTGGGTTGCGGCGCTGATGTGCGCAATGCCAGCGTCAATTTCAGCCAGACGCCATGCACTTTCAGGGGCAGGGTTCAGGCTGGCAGCCAGTGACGGCCAGACTTGTGAAAGGGTTTGCGTATCGCAAATCCACAAATAACGAGGTGCGTCGAATGCATCGGCGACGCGGATCAGGGAGCCGTGCTCGCCATCCGTCTTTGCGTAGGGCGCGTCCGGCAACGAAGAAAACCATGCCATCAGCGCATCTGAGGCCGCCACGCCGCCCAGTCCGATTTGCACTAGGGTATCGCTTGCATCGGCGAGCTTCGCCTTGTCGCGCAGCACGAACATCTGCAGGCGCTTTTGCACCCCTGGCAGAATTTCGCGCGGAGTTTGCAGCAGAATCTGATCGCCCGATTTCCACATCAAAAACGATGCCAGCAGGCGACCTTGAGCGGTGCAATAGGCGGCGAGTCGGGCTTCGTCAGTGCGCAAATGTTCGACATCGTTGGTCAGTTGCCGATGTAAAAAACTGGCGGCATCCGCACCGGAGCAGATCATTACTCCCAGATCGGAAAGCGGCGTCACAAAACCGGCTCGCAATATGGCGACATCAACCGAGCCGGGCAGATTAAATTCAAGGTACTGTTGTGTGGCGGTCATGGGCAAGTCAAATTGGTAAGTGGCGCAAGCGGCAAAACGATATGATTACGGTTTATCGAATTATAGTGACTTCATGAAATCCTCGTCGAACCGCCGCAAAGGCCGATCTCTGGCAGCAAGCTTGCTGGCTGTTATTGCATTGTTGGTGTTGCTGTGCGTTGCCGCCACCATTTACTGGTCGCGCCAGCCGATACTCGTCGAAGGCAAGCCGATCGAATTTACGGTCAAGTCTGGCAGCGGGGTTCGCGCTACGGCTCAGCAAATGGTTGATGCCGGCGTGCCGATCAACCCGATGCTCTTTACCTTGCTGGTGCGGGCAACCGGTCAGGGCGGAAAATTGAAGGCGGGCCAATATGAGTTGAAGCCGGGTGTATCGCCGCTCCGGCTGATGGATAAAATCGTGCGCGGCGAAATCGCGCAGGAATCCGTAACCATCATTGAAGGCTGGACATTCAGGCAGATGCGCCAGACCTTGGCGGCGCATCCTGCGCTCCGGCACGATGCGCAGCAATTGTCCGAGGCGGAGTTGCTCACAAAAATCGGCGTGACGGAGTTCAAGCAGGCAGAAGGCCTGTTTTTTCCCGACACTTATCTTTTTGCCAAAGGTTCAAGTGAGTTGCTCGTTTACCGGCAAGCCCACACTGCGCTGATGAAGCGCTTGAACGAGCAGTGGGCCAAGCGCGACCCGGCCTTGCCGTACAGGTCGCCCTATGAAGCACTGATTATGGCATCCATTGTAGAAAAGGAAACGGGGCAGAAATCAGAGCGGGGCATGATCGCCGGCGTGTTCGTCAACCGCTTGCGGATTGGCATGCTGCTGCAAACCGACCCGACCGTGATTTACGGCATGGGCGAAGAATATCGAGGCAACATCCGCAAACGGGATTTGACGACAGACACCCCCTACAATACTTACACACGAAAAGGGCTGCCGCCGACGCCGATTGCCTTGCCAGGAATGCAATCTCTGGTGGCAGCACTTAATCCGGAAGCGACCGATGCCCTGTATTTTGTCGCACGGGGCGACGGCAGCAGCCAGTTTTCCAGCAACCTTAACGATCACAATCGAGCGGTCAATCTTTACCAGCGGTCGGGAAAAACAAATTGAATTCATTGCCTAGAGGAAAGTTTATTACTTTTGAAGGAATCGATGGTGCGGGCAAGTCTACCCACATTGATTTCGTTGCAGACCTGTTGCGGGCTCATGGATCGAATGTGGTCGTCACGCGCGAGCCGGGCGGAACGCCGCTGGGAGAAAAGCTGCGCGAACTGCTGCTGCACGAAAAAATGCATCTTGAAACCGAGGCGCTCCTGATGTTCGCCGCTCGTCGCGAGCATCTGGCGAAAGTTATCGAACCGGCACTGGCAAGAGGCGACTGGGTTATTTCGGATCGCTTCACCGATGCCAGTTTTGCGTATCAGGGCGGGGGCCGAGGGCTGGATCATGATAAGTTGGAAACCCTCGAGAAATGGGTGCATCCCACCCGCCAGCCGGATCTGACCCTATTGTTCGATGTACCGGTCAGCGTCGCGCGCGAGCGGTTGGACGCCACCCGCGAGCCGGACAAGTTCGAGCGGGAGAAGGCCGATTTTTTTCGTGCGACAAGAGAGGAATATCTTCGCCGTGCGGCCGAATTCCCCCAAAGATTCCGTATAATTAACTCGCGACAAGCCATCCCCGATATTCAGGCGGAACTCCGAAAAATCATCACAACGCTATGATTTAAAGACAGTTTTATTTTCTTGCGTTGACACTCAATTTGTTAATAAATAAAATTAAATATGCATCTTAAGTAATTGAAAATAGATGAAAAAGCAGTTATATCCATGGCAGAACGATACTTGGCGTCAGTTGCAGCAAATGCGTACCAGCATGCCGCACGCCATCCTGCTCCATGGACCATCTGGGATTGGCAAAGTGGCATTGGCAGAGTGCTTCGCCAGGGCGCTTCTTTGCGAGCAAACATTGCCTGATGGACATGCTTGCGGACAGTGCATTTCGTGTGGCTGGTTCGACAACTACAGCCATCCGGATTACCGGCGATTGCGCCCTGAAGCACTAGATGCGGCCGACGCGTTAGCCGACGACGAAGGCGCCGGGGATGATCAGGTGGATGACAAGGCAAGCCCGAAATCCAAAAGGGCACCCTCGAAAATCATCCGGATCAGTCAGGTTCGCGACTTGGCAGGCTTTACCAACATCTCGACGCACCGCAACGGCAATCGTGTCGTTTTGCTGTATCCGGCGGAAACGCTGAATACCGAATCCTCCAACGCCTTGCTCAAATCGCTGGAAGAACCTCACCCCGGAACAATATTCCTGCTGGTTTCTGACAATCCGGAAAGCTTGCTCCCGACCATTCTTTCGCGTTGTCGCAAGATCGCGCTACCCATGCCGTCGCGCGAGGAATCCCTCAAGTGGCTGCAATCGCAAGGCGTCAAGGACGCCGAGGTCTGGCTGGCGGAGCAGGGTGGCGCACCGTTGACGGCATACGATTTGGCGCAAAACGGGGAGCGGGAGGAAATGGACGAATTTCTGGGACAGCTTGCTAAGCTTAGTGTTGAAGGCGCGCTGAAAACCGCCGAGAAGATGCAGAAAACACCCGCCATGGACTTGATATCATGGTTGCAACGCTGGCTGTATGATATATTTTCCCTCAAGTTCACCGGCGTGGTTCGTTACTATCCTCGATACAGGAAGGAGCTTGCGGTACTGGCGGGTCGAGCCGACGCAGTCATGCTGCTTCGGATCATCAAGGCGGTCAGCGCGCGCAAGCTGATTGCCGATCATCCTCTGGCACCCAGGCTGTTTGTCGAGGACATGTTGCTGGAATACATGGAAATTTGCTCCTGAAAGGATGGGGATGCCCAAGCAGAATGGTGAAGAAGCACCAAAACCGACACAGATGGCACGGCCATCTGTGCTGTCTTTGGCTATCAAGGAGCGATCGGCGCTGTTTACCGCGTACATGCCCTTCCTCAAAAACGGCGGCATTTTTGTGCCTACCGCACGGCCCTACAAGATTGGTGACGAAATTTTCGTAATTCTGGAGCTGATGGACGAGCCCCAAAAATACCCGATTGCAGGCAGGGTGGCCTGGATTACGCCAGCAGGAGCCAACAACGGCAAAACGCAAGGCATCGGCGTTCACTTTCCCGATGACGAAAGTGGCGTTCGTGCCAGGGTGGTGATTGAAAAACACCTCGGGTCGGCGCTCCGATCCAACCGCAGCACCCATACCGTATAATCCTCGCTTGTCATGGTGCCGTCAGCTTGCTGGGCGGCCGCTTTCATTTGTTTCAGCCATTTATACAATCAGCACGGGCAGGTCCCGCCCCCAATTCAGGCTCATCATGTTTGTCGATTCGCATTGCCATATCAATTTCCCCGAGCTGGCCGCCCGTCTGCCAGAAATCATGCGTAGCATGGCACAAAACCAGATCACCCACGCGCTGTGTGCGTGCGTCAACCTTCCGGATTTCCCCAAGGTTCTGGCGATTGCCGAGCAATACCCCAATGTCTACGCTTCGGTAGGGGTTCATCCGAACTACAAAAAAACCGTCGAGCCGGACATCAAGACAATAGTCAAACTGGCTGATCACCCCAAAGTGGTGGCGATCGGCGAGGCCGGGCTGGATTATTATCGTCATCAGGGCGATCTGGAGTGGCAGCGCAAACGCTTCCGTACCCAGATTCGCGCCGCTAAGGAATGTGGCAAGCCATTGATTATCCACGCGCGACAGGCGCCGGACGATACGCTTCGCATCATGCGCGAAGAGGGTGCCGGTACCGACAAGGGCGGGCCGGGCGGAGTGATGCATTGCTTTACGGACACCCTGGAAATGGCCGAGGCGGCAATGGACATGGGTTTTTACATCTCATTTTCCGGCGTTGTGACCTACAAGGCAACGCGCGAGTTGCAAGAAGTTGCGCGCCAGATACCTTTGGAGCGTATGCTGATTGAGACGGATGCCCCCTATCTTAGCCCCGAGCCTAACCGAGGCAAGGATAACGAGCCAGCCAATCTGCGCTTCGTTGCGAGAAGAATCGCAGAACTGAAGAAAATCCCAATTAATCGGGTCGGCAGGGCGACATCTGAAAATTTCTTCAATCTATTCAAAATAGTGCAGCCTCAACCTAATGTTTAACATAGGACCAAAATCGTGTTGGGCAGGGCTTAGGCAGTGTGTTTTCATTGCAATTATGGCATCGATCTGCGGCTTGCTGTTCATTGCTTCCCCAAGTATGGCGGATGCGCGTAATGATTTGCTCAAGGCGGCTGCAATGGATAACCAGTACGAAGTGCAATCGCTGCTGAAGCGCGGCGTCAGCCCCAATCTGACTGAACCGACGCGAGGCGAGTCGGCATTGATGCTGGCGGTGAGAGAGGAATCGAATCAGGCGCTCGCGGTGCTGATTAATGCGCGAGGGATCAATATTAACTTGCGCGCAAAAAATGGCGACAGCGCGTTAATGATTGCTGCATTCAAGAAAAACAAACTTGCAGTCGAAATGCTGCTTGCCAAGGGAGCCCAAGTTAATAATGACGGCTGGACGGCACTTCATTACGCAGCTGCGGCAGGAGAAACAGAGATCGTGCAGTTGCTGCTTGGCAAGTCAGCCGAGGTCGACGCCCCTTCCCCCAACTTGACGACACCGCTGATGATGGCGGCTAGAAGTGGCAATATTTATACGGTCAAAGCTATAGTGGATGCCGGGGCCGATCTGAATCTGGTGAATGAGCAGGGATTGTCGGCCGTCGATTTTGCACAAAAGGCGGGGCATGCCGAGATTGTCGAGGGTCTCAAATATCGCCAGAAACTGGCCGAAAGGCGGGCGACTGAAGCGGTCGCTGCCGAAGAAAAGCGCAGGCAACCGATTCTGATCGATGTGCGCTTGCCGCCGCTGGATTAACCCAGGGCGCGCCATCCCATGACGCACCAGTCCAGAAAATTCAATTTGGGACGCTTGCGAAAGACATCGTAATCGGCAGTCTCGATACGCTCGAGGATGCGCAAACCACCCTGAACAACCATGCTCAACTCAAGGCCGATTCGGCCCGGCAGGCGCGAAGGTAGTTGTGCGCCGGTCAACATCAACTGGCGCGCTCTGGCAACTTCAAACTGCAACAATTGCTGCCACGCGTCGTTAACCAATCGCTTTTCGATTTGCGTTTCAGTCACTTCAAATTGGGTCAGATCATCCTGTGGCAGGTAGACCCGACCCTTTTCCCAATCCAGCGCTATGTCTTGCCAAAAGTTGGTCAGCTGCAGGGCAGAGCAGATGGCATCAGAATCGCGCAGGTTTTGCTCGCTGGCTTCACCGTACAAATGCAACATCAGATTGCCAACCGGATTAGCGGAGCGACGGCAATAGTCGAGCAAGGAATCGAAATGGGCATAGCGCGTCGTGACCACATCCTGCTTAAAGGCAGACAACAGGTCATAAAACGGTTGCATCGGCAGGCGATAATCGCGGATGACATCTTCCAGCGATTGAAAGAGGAGCGATTTAGCCACCAAACCGCTCTGAATGCGATCCAGTGCCGTTTCGTAAGACTGCAGCATTTCCAGGCGCACCTCTCGAGGCGCATTGCCTTCATCTGCTATATCGTCAGCGCTTCGGGCAAACGCGTAAATGATCTTTACGGCCGGCCGCAATCGCTTCGGTAGCAGGAAGGATGCAACTGGAAAATTTTCGTAATGATTGACCGACATGGATGTATATGTTGGGTGGGGGGCGGCAAATGTGCATGATAGGTGAAATCCGGTGTTGGGGATACTATACGCGCACTGGAAAATGACCTCTCGACCATGCCCGAAAGTAGCGCATCTGGTTTGACATCCGGCGGATACCCCCTTATAATTCCGCTTCTGTTCCCTGATAGCTCAGTTGGTAGAGCGACGGACTGTTAATCCGCAGGTCCCTGGTTCGAGCCCAGGTCGGGGAGCCAAGATTCAAGGGCTACATCGCAAGGTGTGGCCCTTTTTCTTGTGCGCCCAGCATGGGCGCAATCTTGTGGGTGGAAGTCCCCCCGTGAGCTGACCACAGCGAGCGAAGTGAAGCGCAACTGCGGAAGGGTGACCGACCGTGGAGAGGAAGCGTGGAGCGAAACTGCGAGTCGATGAACAAGAATCGGATATGAGGCGGCGTCGATCAGGGCGAGCGGGCATGAAACCGCGAAGCTCTTGTGGTCAAGGATCAGGCGACGTAAATCCGGCGGTTGTGCAGTGAAGGATTGCGTTCTTACCTGGGGAGATCTCGTCTTGAGCCTGAAAGGGCAACGGTGCAAACCGGAACGAGAAGTCAGCAGATGCCGTAGTAGCCGCGACATGGGCGAAGGGCAAAACGAGAAGGAGCGTTAACCACCATGTCGATGGGGAAAGCACTGCATCAGATGCCCGCGTCAGCGGGGCGGGTCGCGGCAAGGGACGGTGAAGCCGTCTTTGAACCGGCCAGTGATGAAGCTCGTCTCACGCGCCATGACAAGGAAAACGCAGGGCAAGGTCTGCTAGCGCAGGTTCTTGCGAGAGACAACATGTTGCGCGCGTGGAAACGCGTGAAGGCAAATAAAGGTGCAGCAGGCGTAGATGGCATGGACATCGCCCAGACTGGCCGCTATCTGGTAACCGCGTTACCGACCATCAGAAACCAATTGATGGCAGGCACGTATCGGCCTAGCCCGGTACGTCGCGTCGGCATCCCCAAGCCAGATGGCAGCGAACGTGAACTGGGAATTCCCACCGTGGTCGACCGACTGATCCAGCAAGCCGTCCTGCAAGTGCTGCAACCGCTGATCGATCCCATGTTTAGTCAACACAGCCATGGATTTCGTCCTGGTCGTCGAGCGCGTGACGCTGTGCTACAAGCGCAGGGCTACGTACAAGAAGGCTACCGGATTGTGGTTGATGTCGATCTGGAGAAATTCTTTGATCGCGTCAACCACGATGTGCTGATCGAGCGCCTCAAGAAGCACACTGCCGATGCCGGAATCATCCAGCTGGTGCGCGCTTATCTGAACGCAGGAATCATGCACAACGGCATCGTTGCAGTGCGCGAAGAAGGTACGCCACAAGGCGGCCCGCTCTCTCCGCTGCTGGCCAATGTTCTACTGGACGAGGTGGATCGGGAACTTGAATTCCGCGGTCACCGATTTGTTCGCTATGCCGACGACTGCAACATCTATGTACGCAGTCGGAAAGCTGGTGAACGGGTGATGGCTTTGCTCAAGCGTCTCTACGGCAAACTGCACTTGAAGATCAATGAATCGAAAAGTGCGGTGGCAAGCGCGTTTGGTCGACACTTTCTTGGTTACGAGTTATACGTTGCAGGGAAAGGTGAGGTCAAGCGTGCGGTTTCCAAGAAGGCACGCGAGCGGTTCAAGGAGCGGATACGGCTGCTCACCAGCCGTACCTGTGGGCGAAGCATGACCGAGTTGGTCGAACCGCTACGCCAATATGTTCTGGGATGGAAAGCCTACTTCGGATTGGCACAAACGCCGAGAGTCCTGCGCGAGCTGGACGAATGGATGCGGCATCGACTTCGGGCAATCCAACTCAAGCAATGGAAGCGTGGCACAACGGCCTACCGAGAGTGTCTCGCGCTGGGAGCCCGAGCATGGGTTGCACAGAAAGTGGCAGCAAACTGCCGCCGATGGTGGTTCATCAGTAGCCGTTCGCTCAACGGGGTTCTTGCGGTGGCCTACTTCGACCGCATGGGATTCCCGCGTCTCTCCTAACCTCAACATCTCGAACCGCCCGGTGCGGACCCGCATGCCGGGTGGTGTGGCAGGGGTCGGTCAGTCTTACTGGCCGCCCCTATGCCGTTTTCTCATTTCCAAATATCCATTGCATGTTCGTGCGATGTCGAACCCAGCAGAACGCAATATCGAGCAACTAAACGCCGACACCAGTGGGTCTCCAAATCAGGAGACTTTCATGGCTTCAATCCGCAAGCGCCTCATATCCCTAATACAAACCGAACCATTTCGAAACGCACAAATTTATCTAGTAGGTATTTGTTGCTTATCGGATACCTTTCACACAATTTTAAAAATTACTCAACAAATACGATGGGTACAACAAGAGTATGCAGGTTGGAAATGGTAAGCTCGGCAAGTTATGAGTAAATAGGTTGTCCGACATACTCATACACACACTAACTCAACTATTTCGGGCTAGGTCATTACAAAAAATCTATGCTTGATAGGGCACCTATGTCAACGAATAAAACGCCGAGCGACCCACCTCCGGATCCAAAGCTGAACCGCATTCTGGCATCACTTCCAGCCAGTGATTACGGACGTTTACTGATCGACCTCGAACTCGTCGAAATGCCTTTGGGCTGGACGATGTCTGAGTCTGGTGATCATGAGAACTATCTGCATTTTCCGACATCTGGAATTGTCTCGCTAATCTATTCGCTAGAAAATGGTTCCTCGAGTGAAACAGCTCTGGTTGGCAACGAAGGGGTGGTCGGCATCTCAATTTTCATGGGTGGCGAAAGCATGCCGACCAGCACGGAAGTACAAAGCGCTGGTCAAGCCTATCGACTCAGCCGCAGGGTCATGAAACGCGAGTTCGCACTCGGAGGCCAATTGCAACACGTGGCGCTGTTGTTCACTCAGGCGCTGATTGCCCAGACGTCGCAAACAGCCGTATGCAACCAGCACCATTCGCTGGATCAAAAAATGTGCCGGTGGTTGCTGATGACTCTGGATCGTTCCGACAGCAATGAATTGAAGGTGACGCAGGAGATGATCGGAAAGTTGCTGGGTGTTCGACGGGAGAGCGTGACTCAGGTTTTAGGCCAACTCCAAAATGATCACTTGTTAGAACGCGCCCGCGGTCGCATCACCGTACTCGATCGCACCAAACTCGAAAAACGCGTATGCGAATGCTATGCAGTGGTTCACGACGAGTATGAGCGCCTGGTCCCGACCAAGCGAGCATCAAAGAAGTAGAAGTACCGACGAAATAGCCAATTTACCCCCGCCTTAACAATCTAGCTATAATTCCTACGAACGTATAACCATTTGATCGACTACTCATCCGCAGGTCCCTGGTTCGAGCCCAGGTCGGGGAGCCAAGATTCAAGGGCTACATCGCAAGGTGTGGCCCTTTTTCTATGTCGTCTTCCCCCTCAGTTTTATCGGTCGATGTCTCTCGGCGATATTTTCAGCTATTTATCACAACCGCTTATTTGAACGTCCGGACAATTTCTGATCAGGCAGAAAGAGTAACTTCATCTTTGGACGTAGCAGCAACACGTGCACTGCCCTCGGTCAGCAGGGTCAACGCAGCGTGCGCATGGACTGTGGCGTTGCGCCCCAGACTGGTCAGATAGCCGCCATCTGGCAGCGTAACTAGTCCTTTGTCGTACAGGCGCCGGGTGGCGGAAATCACCTTGGCATCGGCCGTGTGGGTGTGTACTTTGAGGCCTTGTTGATTGGTCACCAAGTCAAAGCGAATCAATAAATTCAGTTCATCTAGCAGTTCAGGCGTGTAGGGCATGGCCAAACCTTTCAGTGGTTGGAATGCTGTAGATTCTACACTGGCTTTCATTTGCCTATTTGGATGTCAGCGTGTCTCA
>Ga0351946_1048_pt1 | contig 15863 bp, 17 predicted proteins | sample BONcelT113001F15_FD_206832 | JGI IMG/M metagenome (GOLD analysis project Ga0351946, IMG submission 206832) | Enriched cells from coal bed in the Powder River Basin, Montana, United States - BONCAT cells T11 rep3 HSBNCT.T11.300.1.F15 ...
TGTCGATAATGAGAATCGTTTCCATTTAAACCGCCTCAGGAACCTTTTTGTTATAAAGGAATATAAAATGGAATATAGCCGAAATGCAATGGCCTGTCAATTTTGATCCGTTGCCGCCTGATCGGTGGTCGTCGATTCCCGTGCCCCTATTTTCGGCATTTTGCGGGGCGGGGCGGGTCTTTTGTTATTTTTCCGTTTTTTTCCGGATGGACGTTCTATGCGTTCTTGCGGTTTTCTGCCAGATCGTCTTGATGATGGTGATTCCGGCAACGGCTTTTGCCGATGAAGAGGCCGATGGTTTTTCTGAAAAACCCCTTTCAGGCTCGGCGTTTCAAAATTCCGCCGGGGTGATTGATCGGGCCCGGGAACGGATATCAGCGGGCGTTGTCACGTCGGCGGAGAAAATCGATTCCTTTTTTAAAGAGGACACCTATCTGGTCGAGGAGAATACCTCCAGCCTCCGGATTCGGTTGGATACCGTCGTCACGGATGGTCAGGACGCGGAATTCAGTATCAACCCGACGTTGAGACTGGTGCTTCCTTATACCGAGAAAAGGCTGCACCTTGAAATCATGAGCAGTGCGGACAGGGATCTTGATATTTTATATGAAAAGACACCCATAGCCCTCAAACAGTTTGATCAGACCAGGAAAGAATCGCCGACGGCTACTCTGCGCTATTTTTTTACGGCCAGGGATGATCGGAGCATCAGCATGGTGACGGGAACCCGATCCGATGACGGCCTCCTGGCGTTTTACGTCGGTCCCCGGTACCGGGCCGCTATTGAGTATTGTTCGTGGCGTTTCCAGTTTATCGAATGGTTGCGGTGGACATCCGATGACGGTATCGAATCCAATACCTTGTTTGACATGGATCTTGCAGTAACGGAACATTTTTTACTGCGCACAAGGCTTTTCGGTGATTGGCGCAATTCAAAGGACGATTTTTTTCATGGCATCCGGTTCCTGCTGTTTCAACCCATCAGCAAAAACAGGGCGCTGGGATATGAATGGAACAACCTGCTGACCAACAGGCCGAATCACCGGATCGAAGAAATCAATTTCCGGGTCAAGTATCGGCAGCGGTTTTTGCGGGACTGGCTGTTTCTGGAGCTGGCGCCCCAGATTGCATTTCCAGCGGTTCGTGATTTTGAGGCAACCCCCGGTTTTCTGTTCAGGGTGGAAATCTATTTCGGGCTTTCGGAATAATGATGAGGTCGTAAAAAGTCGACTTTTTACGGAACCATTAATAATCGAGCGGTTAAAAATAAATTCCTTGATTTTACCGCCGTTCATATTAAAATAAAAAAATTATGGCTTGAGACAAGGGGGCCGGGTTGCCTCGTTGCCGTGTATCAATGGCCGTGCAGGACCGCGCGGCATCACGTTTACATGACTTTAAACAACAGGGGGGACGCATGAAAAGAATCGGTTTCGGTATCATCGTCGTTGTTTCCATTTTGATGCTGTGCATGGCCGCCGTCGGCGGTGCCGCGGCTTCATCCCATGAAGCTGCTGAGGCGCCTGCAAAAAAAGTTGAACCTTCCATTGTGCTTTCCTACAGTATCTTTTTCCCGCCAACCCACGCCCAGTGCATTGCGGGTACCCAATGGGCCGAGGAAATCGAAAAGCGTACCAATGGATATGTCAAGATCAACGTATTCCCCGGCGGCACGCTGACCGCCGCCCCCGATTGCTATGACGGAGTCGTCCAGGGGATTTCCGATATCGGCATGTCTTGTTTCGCCTATACCCGGGGGCGCTTCCCGGTGATGGAAGCCCTGGATCTTCCGCTCGGCTATCCCAGCGGCATGGTCGCCACCAGGGTGGCCAATGATTTTTATGATGCGGTCAAGCCGAAAGAACTCGATGACGTCAATCTGCTCTATATTCATGCCCACGGCCCTGGCCTGTTGCATACTAAAAAGCCGGTGCAGAAAATGGAGGAGCTTAAAGGGATGAAGATCCGTTCCACCGGGCTCAGCGCCAAGGTGGTGGAAGCGCTTGGCGGCGTAGCGGTAGCCATGCCCCAGCCCGGAACTTATGAGGCCCTTCAGAAGGGCGTTGTGGACGGAACCTTCGCGCCCATCGAAACACTGAAGGGCTGGAAGCAGGGGGAAGTGATCAAGTCCACCACGGAATGCACCGAAATCGGATATACCACGGCCATGTTCGTGGTGATAAACAAGAGCAAGTGGGGCCAGTTGCCGGAAAATATTCAGAAGATTTTTGTGGAAGTCAGCAGGGAATATATCGATGTTCACGGGCGCGTCTGGGATGAGGCCGATGCCGAAGGTCGGGAATTCACTTTGGGACTGGGCAACACCATCGTTCCGATGACCGATGAGGAAGGCGCCCGATGGAAAGCCGCGGTGGCGCCCGTAATGGATGATTATGCCAAGGCAGTGGCCGAAAAAGGTATTGACGGCGCGGCAAACGTCGCCAAACTGAGGGAGCTGATCGGCAAATACGATCAGTAACCCGGACGTTACCGGTTTTATCAAGGCGGCTGCTCCGGTATGTTCTGCCGGCGGCCGCCTTTGCACATCAACAGGGAATCCGGATGATATCTTTTCTGCGCATTGAAAGATTCGTTTTCGGTCTTTCGGAAAAATTCAACTGGATCGCCGCGGCTTCGGTGGCTTTTATCATGCTGTTGACGGTCGCGGACGTCTTCATGCGGTTTTTCGGGCGTCCCATTCCCGGAACCTATGAACTCGTCGGTTTCGTGGGGTCGATGATCATCTCGTTTGCGCTGCCCTACACCTCGGTTCAGAAGGGGCATATTGCGGTGGAATTTATCATGCAGAAACTGCCCTGGATGGCGCGGATGATCGTCAACGCCGTCAATGCGTTAATTTCCATGATTCTGTTCGGTGTCATTGCCTGGCAGTGCATGCTATATGGCCTTAATCTCAAGGCGGCCGGCGAGGTTTCCCTGACCCTCCAGATGAAGACCTATCCTTTTGTCTATGGCGTGGCTTTCGGATGCGCCATGCTCAGTCTGGTGCTTCTTATTGAGTTTCTGAGACAGTTGAGAGGGGCCGAGATCGAATGACAGCCACCACCATCGGTATTATCGGCATCATCGCGCTGTTTGTCCTGATTTTTTCAAGGATGCCGGTGGGGTTCCTGATGGCGCTGATCGGTTTTGTCGGATTCGGATATATCGTGTCGTTTGATGCCTCCTTCAAGCTGCTGGCAAGGGACTTTTTCGCTGTTTTTAATTCCTATAACCTGACCGTCATCCCCCTTTTCGTTTTCATGGGTCAACTGGCGTTTCATTCGGGCATCTCTTCCCGGCTATTTGATACGGCATACAAGTTCATCGGCCATCTTCCCGGCGGATTGGCCATTGCCACCATTGGCGCATGCGCGGCGTTTGCGGCCATCTGCGGGTCCACCAATGCCACCGCAGCCACCATGGCGGCCGCTACACTGCCGGAGATGAAACGCTATAACTACAAACCGGAGCTGGCGACCGGCGTGGTCGCCGCGGGCGGAAGCCTGGGAATTCTTATCCCTCCGTCGGTGATTTTCATCATCTATGGCATCCTGACGGAGCAGTCCATCGGCAAGCTTTTTATCGCCGGCATTCTGCCCGGCATCCTCCTGGCCCTGATGTTTGTCGCCACGGTCCTGATATGGGCCACCCTGCGGCCGAACCTGGGACCCAAAGGACCCCGGTTCACGTTAAAGGAAAAGATCGCATCACTTTCGGGCGTCATCGAGACCATTATTATTTTTATTGCCGTCATGGGTGGGCTCTTCGGGGGGATCTTCACCCCTACGGAGGCGGGCGCGATGGGGGCTTTCTGTACGCTGGCGGTCGCCTTGATTCGGCGCACGATCAACTGGAGCGGATTTTCCCAGGCGTTGTTTGAAACCACCCGGATCACCTGCATGATCCTGGTGATCGTGGCCGGGGCCACGATTTTCGGCAAATTCCTTGCGGTTTCCCGGATTCCTTATGATATCGCCAACTGGGTTGCGGCCTTCAACCTGCCGCCGGCGGTCATTATGGGGTTCATTATCCTGGTTTACATTGCGGGCGGGTGCTTCATCGATTCCCTTGCCCTGATCATGCTCACCATTCCGATCTTTTTTCCCGTAGTGGTGGGTTTCGGGTATGATCCCATCTGGTTCGGGGTCGTCATCGTCATGTTGACCCAGATCGGGGTGATCACGCCGCCGGTGGGGGTCAATGTCTATGTGGTCAGCGGCGTTGCCAGGGACGTGCCCCTCAGCGTCATCTTTAAAGGGGTCGTGCCCTTCTTGGTTGCCCTGATCATCGCCACTCTCCTTCTCATCCCGTTTCCCCAGATCGCGCTTTATCTTCCCTCGCTTCTATAGCGCAAATTTGTTCTCCAATTTAGCGGAAATTAGTGGCTGTCCCCAATTTATCTAATACTTCATGTAGTGGAACGGCTCGACGGTGGCCAGGGCTTCGGCGCTCAGGGTTTTAAACTTGTGGGCTTTGAGGATTTTCTGGGTGCCTTCCGGATCGGAGACGTCAACGACAAAAACCGCGGTTTTATTGCTTTCAAGGACAAATCCATAGGCATTTTCAATATTGATGCCTTCGGCGGCGAGCAACTGGACCAGCTTATCCATGCCGCCCGGCTTGTCGTCTATGATCACGGCGATCACTTCCCGCAGATCCGCCTGCAACCCTTCCCGCGCCAGGACTTTCTGGGCCAGTTTGGGATCATCCACCAGGATGTTGAAAAACCCCCTGTCCCCGAAAGAGGAAATAGTGATGGCCCGGATGTTGATCCGTTCTCTTGTTAGAATCCCCGATACCCTGGCGAGCTTTCCCGGAGTGTTTTCCGTCGGTACCGTTACCTGATATGCGATCATCGTTTACCTGCCTTGTAAGAAATGTGGGTTCACATGTCGGGCCGGCCTGCGGCCTGGGTTTTAACCGGATTTTATAAAATGGAATTATTTTATTATACGCGAATTTTGACGTGGAAAGTCAAGGTGATTTTCTTTTCTTATATTGCCCATCCAGCACTTCGCGTACTTTTGACGCAAGGGCTATTACGGAAAACGGCTTCTGAATAAAAAACATGCTTTTTTCGAGCAAGCCGCGATGGGCGATGATATCATCGGTGTACCCGGACATATAGAGTACCCGGATCTGAGGAAATCGCCCGGATATCCGCTCGATCATATCCTTTCCGGCCATGCCGGGCATGATCACATCGGTCAGAAGGAGATGAATCGGTCCGACGTGTTGGTCAAGAAGAGCGAGCGCCTTATCTCCGTTTTCAGCGGCCAGAACCGTATATCCTTGATTCTGAAGAATGATTTTGGCAAGATTTCGTACTATTTCATTGTCTTCCACCAGCAGTATCGTTTCCGTACCATTAAGATTTTCCGGCATGGGAGAAGCCGGCTTGCTTAACGCATCCATTTCTTCGGATATCGGCAGATAGATTTTAAAGACGGTGCCCTGGTCCGGCTCGCTGTAACCCCAGATGGTTCCCCCATGCTGCTTGATGATGCCGTAGGAAGTGGCCAGTCCCAGGCCGGTGCCTTTCTCCTTGCCCTTGGTGGTGAAAAAGGGTTCGAAGATGCGAGACAGGGTTTCTTGATCCATGCCGTGGCCCGTATCGCTGAATCCGATCATGGCATAACCGCCGGGCGCGATCTCCAAGGGCGTTTCAACACGGACGAAATCCGGTTCGACGGCGGCAGTCTCAATTATCAGTGTGCCGCCGTTGCCCATGGCATCACGGGCATTGACCGCCAGGTTCATCAGTACCTGCTCCAGTTGCATGGTGTCGGCCCGCACCGGAAGTAATTCGGATGTCAGCGCCAGTTTAAGCTGAATGTCTTCGCCGATCAATCGCCGAAGCAGCTTTTCAAATCCCCTCACAACATCGTTGACGTCCACGATTTTGATTTCAAGGACCTGCTTCCGGCCGAAGGCCAGAAGTTGCCGGGTGAGTTCCCTTGCCCGGATACCCGCCTGATAAATCTGCTCAAGCGGTTCACGGTGCGGATGTTCAAAGTCCAGATCTTCTAATATGATTTCCCCATATCCGAGAATGATGGACAGCAGATTATTGAAATCATGGGCCACCCCTCCGGCCAGCCGGCCGATGGATTCCATTTTCTGCGCTTGCTGCAACTGCTCCGTTAGGCGTGTTTTTTCTTTTTCAGCGGTTTTGCGTTCGGTGACGTCCCGCGTGATCCCCCGGAAACCGGTTGCTTTGCCGTCAGGGTCCCGGATCAGGGAAACGGAAGTATCAACATGGCATTTTGTCCCGTCCTTTTTAATCAGCTCCCAGTCAAGTGCCCGGTACGGCTCTCCAGTGGCGTAGACGTGATTAAATGTCTGAAAAACTTTTCGGGCGTTTTCCTGATCCATATAGTCCTGGTTATTCATGCCCGCCATTTCGGGTTCGGAATAACCGATGATCCGGCACATGGATCGGTTAAAAAAGATGAAATTTCCTTTTAAATCAACCTCGTAGTAACCGTCTTCGATACTGTTTAATATGGTTTTGTATTTTTCCTCGCTTTGCCTCAGTATCTCTTCAGCCTTCTGACGCGTCTGAACCTCTTGTTCCAGTTGCAGCATTTTCTGTTCAAGCTTTCTCACCAGGCGTTCATTATAGAGTTTGAGGACTTCTTCTTCCCTGGCTTGCGGTTGCGGTGGAGGGGAAGCAGCACTTCGATCAGCGGCCGCCATGACATCGCGAACCGCGTCCATGAAGACGTCCGGCTCGCAGGGTTTGACGATAAAGCGATCCGCGCCGATCCTGATGGCAAACGCTTCGTCCTGGGGACCGGTGTAGGTTGCGGTGTAGATAATGAACGGAATATGACGCAGGACTTCGTCAGCCCTGACTCTTCGACACAACTCAAAACCATCAATGACGGGCATGAGAATATCGCTGATGATCAGGTCCGCCCCGCCGGATTTCAGCTTTCCAAGCGCTTCGGCGCCGTTGGAGGCCGTGGTCACGTCATGCCCGTTTCCCGTAAGCAGCGCTTCCAACAGATACCGGTTTTCCTCTTGGTCGTCAACGATGAGAATGTTCACCTTATTCCTCCTTGGGGACCCCGCCTTCCGGCAGATATTGGATGATCTCGGTTGCAAAGGTCTCCGTATTGATGGGTTTTTTGATAAAGCCGGTGGCGCCGCCGCCGGAAATCCGTTTCCGATCTTCCTCCGTTGTATAGGAGGTCGCCGCGATGATGGGCGTCAGATTATACCACCCGGTTGCGCAGCACGCCGATGCCTTGGACTTCCAGTTCCACCACGTCGCCGGCTTTGAGAAATTTGCCCATCTCCAGGCCGCAGCCGCGGCCCTGGGGGCCGGAGCAGGTGCCCGAACCGATGAATTCGCCGGGATAAAGGGTCTCGGATTGGGAAATGTAGGCGATGATATCCTCAAAACTCCAGTACATATCGGCTGATGTGCCCCGTGACCATTCTTCACCGTTGATCCGGGCCGTCATGGTGAGATTGTAGGGGTCGGGGATTTCATCCGGGGTTACCAGGCAGGGACCCATGGCGTTACCCGTGTCGAAATCCTTGCCCTTGGACGGGCCGAGGCGTCCGGCGATTTCTTTCATCTGGATGTCCCGGGCGGAAAAATCATTGAAAATGGTGTACCCGCCGATATACTCCCGGGCCTTTTCTTTAGGGATGTCTACGCCGGTTTTGCCGATGAAAATTCCCCATTCCAGTTCGTAGTCGAACTGTCGGGTATAGGCGGGGATCCGCACGTCAGCGTCCGGGCCCACCACGGAAAAGCGGTTGCTCTTGTAATAAATCGGCCGCTCGTACCAGGCCTTGTTGACGCGGTAGGCCAGGGTTTTTCGGCGGCCGAGGCGTTTTTCCAGCCACTCGTCCACGGGCGCGAGTTTTTTTAAGCCCACGGCCCGGATGGTATTGATGATATGCTGCTCGAACGCCATGCAGTCTCTGATCGACTCGGGCCGGGGAACCGGGGCCAGCAGGCGGACCGCGTCGATACTGACAACGGCGTCCGGCGGCTTCTGGCCGACCGCGTAATCGATTACCGCCAGGGCCTGGTCCCGGGCCGCCGGGCCGCCGTTTAAAAAGGCGAGCATGTCCGTGAAAAACGGGGAGGGCGCTCCGGTCATGGCCGTAGCCCCGGCCTGCAAGATCACAATGGTCCGGCCGTCGTCGGCCATGGCCCCGATTTTAGGCAAATCGTCTTTTTGATCAAAGGTCACCAGCTTCATAGTCGCCTCTCCCGTTGTTTTCGCATGACGGCGGGCTGGGCATCCGGCAGTTGATGCGCCAACAGGGCCTGTTTTCGCAGGATATTGGTCAGTTCGGGTTTTTTGGGATGATCGGTTCTGCCTTGCAGATGCCGATACAGGGTATGGACGTTGGTCATCATCCGCTCCGGCGAGTTCCAGGCCGCAAAAGGCCCGCCGGCAAACGCTTGGTCCAGCACAATATCCCGGGCCGCCTCGGCTGCCGATAATCCGGCGTCATAACGCCGCCGCGTTTCCGCGTCCACATATTCCCAGTAGGCTTTTACCTGTTGGACGCCGCTTTTGTCCGTAACAGGGCCATGGCCGGGAACAATGACATCCACATCCATGTCTATAATCAGATCCAGGGCCGCCAGCCAGTTGGTTACGGGTCCGGCCCAGATCACCGGCGTGGATTCCACAAAAAGGGTATCGCCGCTGTAAAGGGTTCTGGCGTCCGGGACATACACGATGAGGTCCCCTTGGGTGTGGGCCGGTCCCACTTCGATGAGTTCCACCGGCCTTCCGCCTACGGTTATCCGCATGCGGCCCGTAAACGAATGGGTCGGCGGAGTGAGGGTGAGATCATGAAAATCATAGGGAGCCGCCATGTTTTTAAACCAGTGGCCCACTTTGTCGGCATTAAATAGCGGTATCCAACTCAGCAGTTTCCCTGTTTTTTCCATCAGCAGCATGGATTTGGGCTGAACCGATGAGAGCTCGTCGATGCAGGCCCGGGTGGCGATGATCTCGGTCCCGGCCACCAGCTCATTGCCCCACCAGTGGTCCCCGTCGGCATGGGTGGTGACCACGGTTTTAATGGGCGCGGCTTCGGTAAGTGGCCCCATGGCGTCGAGCATGGCCCGGGTGTATTTCAGGTCCCACAGGGTATCCACCAGAAGAGACGCGCCGTCGCCCACAACAAGCCCGGCATTGGATTCGCCCCATGAGCCGTTGGGCGTCATCCAGGCGTACACTCCGGACTTTAGTTCATAGAGCCCTTCGGCGTACTTGGGAATTTCATCAAAACGGGTCCGCCGGGCGTCGGTGGCGGCGATACATTTCCAGTGATTCATCACAGTCCCTCCTGGTTTTTTTCGCGCCATTTGATATCTACATTGTACTTATACTGGATATAAGATCAATAAAAATGACCGAATTTATCCATAAGGTCGGTTTAATGTCTGAAATTTTATTGACCCAGACCGTCCTTGTTTGGTACACTTGACCAAAAATGACCAAGTTGGTCTATTTTAACCTGAACATGATGAGAATACAATGAAGATCGTCAATATTTCGGAGGCAAAAACCAACCTCTCCAAGCTGGTTGCACTGGTGTACCGGGGGGAGAGGGTCGTTATCGCAAAGAACAACCTGCCGCTTGTGGATCTGGTGGTTCATAAACCGGAAGGAAAAAGAAAACTCGGCTTGCTGGCGGGCAAGTTCACGGCCCCGGATGATATCATGGAAGAGGATGCCGAAATAACCGCCATGTTTTACGGCGACCAAACATGAATATCATTATTGATACGCATATTTTTCTCTGGGCGCTGTCCCATCCGGACAGGATCAGCGGCGCGAAACGTTCGGCACTGGAAGATTTGTCCAATACCATATACGTCAGCGCCGTCACTATTGCTGAAATCATGATAAAAGCGTCCCTCGGAAAAATGGCCGTTGACTTTAATCCGGTGCAAATGGCTGCTGAAAGCGGCTTTGCGCTGCTTGATTTCAGCGCGGATGCGGCACTTTTTCTCAAGGATATGCCCTTTCATCACAAAGACCCTTTTGATCGAATGCTTGTTGCCCAGAGCATGGCGGACAACTATCCCCTGATGACGGATGATTCCAAAATAAGAATGTATCCTTGCCAGGTGCTGTAGTTGTTGTCCGGCAGTTTTGGGGCATATTTTCCCCTTTTTGGAAACCGGGCAATGTTTTGCCGCCGATTTTGGTTCACCGTGCCTTGCCATTTGCGAAATCCCATGATGCCTGTTAAACCTTGACAAAAAAGACGATTTCTGAGATACGTTGAGCTGGGAAAAACAATATCTTATCTGAATCTGCCGTTTGACCCTTCACCCGATCACGGGAATCAAGATGATGCGCGGCGCAATCACCCAAGGTTGCATTGCTGTTCTGGCTGTCTTGACCGTTTTTTTTCTTCCGGCGTTTGCCGGGGCTCACGATGATACCGCCCCGGCGCGGGATTTTGAAAAATTCATGGAAATGAACATTGACCAGTTGATGGAAATCGAGGTCATTACCCCCACCCGCACCCGGATAAAGCTCAAGCAATCGCCGGCCGCCGTCTATGTGGTGACCGAAAACCAGATCCGTGAACGGGGATACCGCACCCTGGCCGATGCCTTGTACGATGTGCCGGGATTCGATTTTCAGCACACCTACGGGATCTTTCCGGATCTGATTCACCAGCGGGGGCTGGTCGGCAATAATCAGCGAACCCTGGTATACGTCGACGGAATCCTTGACAATAACCTATCTGAAAACGCCGCGCTGGGCGGGACCATCCGGTTTCCCCTTTACAATGTCGAACGCATCGAAATCGTTGCCGGGCCGACTTCCGCCCTCTACGGGGCCAATGCGTTCAACGGCGTGATCAATATCATCACCAAAAGCGGCCCCGGCGCCTCAAGCCACGTCCGGACCTTTGGCGGCACGTGGAAGGATGATGAAAACATGGCCGGCGGATTCGCGTTCGGCATTAACGGCGGCCATTGCGACGCGCCGATGCCGTTTACATACGGCATCGGCGGATATTTTGCCAAGAGCGACGGCCCGGATTTCGGCGGCATCCAGAACTTAAATGAAGACGGCCTGGGCTACTGGTGGTCGGACGATTTCAACGTCGCGGATTCAGAAACATATAACATGACTGCAAAATTCACCTACGGCAATCTTCGGTTTGAAACCATTAACTGGCAGTACCTCCAGGGAGACGGGACCTTTGCCAACGGGACGTACCAGATTGATACGGACGCCAACGGATTTGTGGATTCGGCCTGGGATTTTCGCGGCAATACCTTCAGCCTGGGCTATTTTTTGGACATACGCCCCGGGCTGGGCATAGACAGCGAAGTCATTGTCCGGCATACTGAGCTGTTGAGCTCAAGCCATGAGGCCTATCCGAACACTCCCGGCCCGGATGCCTACAACCACCCCGATGATGTCCGCATCGCCTCCGGCTACGCCCGGCCGGATTATGCCTATGAAATCAAAGAGCGGCTTCACTGGCAGCCTCTTGACGCGCTGGAAAACATTTTCGGGCTGGAAGCCATGTACAATGTGGTGCCCAAGGGCTATGGAGCCTATACGGAATATAAATACAATAATTACGCGGGCTACTGGCAGGGCATCTATCAGGCCGCCCCCAACGTTTCCCTGCTTGGCGGCTATCGCCTTGACAAGAACAGCAATTATGAAGACGCCCATACCTACCGGCTCAGCTCCATTGTCGAGTTGGGACGGTTTACCGTGGAAGCGCTCTTTTCCACCGGTTTTCGCGCCCCCACGGCCTGGGAATTGTATAACCGGACGCCCCAGCGGCTGGACAACCCCGATCTTGATCCTGAAAAAATGCGGGCCGTCGAGCTGGGTTGCTCCTATGCCATTGCCGGCAGGGGCCATGTCAGCCTTCAAGGATACTACAACAAAATCAGGAATTTGCTGATGGAGGTCAACACCGACATCCCCAATCCGGATCCCAACTATGATTTTTGGAACCAGAATCGCAATATCGGCAAAGCCCGGATCACCGGCATCGAATTCAATACGGACGTAAACGTTACCTCCCGGTGCAACATCTTTTTCAACTATACGTTTTCTGTGGGAAAGTATTCAAATCTGCCGGATACGCTGGTCGCGTCGCCGGCCGCCCGGGACGGGGAGCGCATCCCCAACATTCCGGAGCATAAATTCAATATCGGCGCCACTTATTTCATTCTGCCGAATCTGTCTTTCCATCTGCGGTCCAATTATGTTTATGAACGCGACACCATCGGCACCAACCCCACCTCGAAAGTCGACGACTATATCCTGTTTCATTCCAACATCCATTGGGAAAATGCCTTTATTGACGGATTGTTCTTCGAACTGCTGATCAAAAACCTTCTGGACGAAGCGGCATATGACCCCGGCATTCGGACGGCCACGGGGGCTTATTACCCGAGCCGGCACCCCATTGAAGGCAGAAACATCTGGTTAACCGCCGGATACCGGTTCTAGTACGGAAGATGAGCGGGCAGTGTTTCCATTTCCGCCGTCCTGACCATTAAATCGTTTTTGCGTTATCATTGGTTACACCCGCTCTGAATTAAATCCGACAAAGATATAGGACATGCACTTTTCAATATCTATTTGAAAAATGCATGCAAATTCAATTTTAAACTTGAAAATTACAAGATATTTTATCGTGGATGACATGCGGATCGGCTTTGAAGCCAAGGCTTCCGGAAAAATTACGTCCGATCATCTGAAAGGGTTGCGAGCGGCAAAAGTCGACTACCCGTTGCAACGGGCGGTGATCATCTGCCTGGAGTCCAGACCCCGCAAGACCGAAGACGGCATTGAAATCGTCCCGGCGGAGCTGTTTTGCCGGATGCTCTGGAATGGGGATTTTTTTTAAACGCCGTTGCCATTTTCCCGCACACCCCACGCTCTGCCGCCGTATCCGGAACGGCGGCATTGGTTATACCGTCGCATGCTTTCACGACGTTCCACAGTGTCGGCGGTGGAATTGCGGATCAGCTGCTTTTTCTCATTCATGCGATTTTGACTCCTTTGTCGCAATTGATGAGCTTCTCAGGATGTCTCTTTTTCCACGAAATTGTTCCGCGGGCTGCCGTCAGTGAAGGGTCAGGCATTGCGGTGATTTGATGGGATGGATTCGATTTTGGATAGTTCATCTGCCATCCGATGCTCCGCATACCACAAATCATAGGCCTGCTGCATTCGCAGCCACAGCCCGGGACCATTGCCCGCAAACTTGCCGATCCTGAGAGCCATTTCCGTGGTAATCGGATGGGTGCAGGCTAACACACGGTGCAACTGCTGGCGGGAAACCCCGAGCCGCTTGGCGACTTCGCTAACCGACAAGCCAAGGTTTTTGAGTACATCTTCGCGCAATATCTCACCGGGGTGAACCGGTGGCCGTTTCAATGGACGCTTGACAAAATATTCTTCCATGGTTTTACCCTTAAGCCCCTTGTGTATAGAGCTTTTTATCATGTCCAATATTGTATCATTATTTGTTACACTGTCAAAAGGATTGTTACACAGCAATGTCATCAGTATGGTGTAGCCCCGGGCTTGGTGGTCGATCAGGTTCCGTCGGTGGCAAACTGCCATGCGGGCCAGTTTTTCAATCCGTGCCGGATTGGTCCGCCATGGTAATTGTGCAACGGTGCGTTGCACAATTGCCCGATTGGGATAGGATTCGGCAAATTTCTTTTTTAATATTTTCACCGAGTAAGCCGCTTCCTGACGAACTGCCGGGAAATCCTCGGTAGTTGAAACCGTTATTCCGCCGCCGTATTTGTGCCGACCGCTCCAGATGGAACTTGATGTAGCTATTTGCGATTTCAGTTGCCGAACTCCACGCTTGCATTTTTATGGGATTTTCTGATATTCCAAGCATAAAAGCAGTGAGTGAAATCATCGCGCGTCATATGGGAGCTTATATTGAAATTCAGTGAGCTGGTAAGACTGCTTGAATCCAAAGGATTTAAACTGATTCTCAAGTCCGCGGGGATAAAATAGGAGAAAATCATGATCGATCTGCCATATTCACTGGTCATCGAGGCGACGAAGGAGCCCGATTATTTTGGGTTTTTCTCTCCGGATCTTGAGGGGTTCACCGGGATCGGCCATTCCATTGAGGACTGCGTCTACAAGGCCAGGTGGGGGATGAAGGAGCATGTTGAACTTTTGAAAGAACAGGGGCTTCCCGTTCCCCCGCGGGTTAAAAACGTTAAGATTATCGTGCAAAACGATGAACGTCAGGCTGCATAACGAACGATTTCAAGCTCCGTGCCGCCTTCAATTTTCGCCAGAATCTCGTCGATCCAATTCAGCACCTTGTCGTCAATGACATATTCAGGGCAATTGGCGCATTGAAGAATGGGCAGCGACTTCACGATAACAATGGTGTTCTCATTGATTTTGAACGGCAAATCAGTCGTTGCTGCCGATAGTTCTCCACCACAAACGCTGCATTTCATGGTTTTGACCCGCCATCAAAATTAACGGGTCTGTCAGGATTATCCTGTCCTGCGATGGCACTCATCATGCAAATTGCCTGATAACTTGGCTGTTTTTTTCGCATGCCAATGCTGATGTGCCTCTTTTGGTTCTTGTCCTTTTATCCCAACTCCCCGCCCAACTCCGCTTCAATCTCCTCCACTGTCGGCAAACTGGATTTGAGGCGTTCCGGCAGGGCTCGTGTCAGCTCATAATCAGAAATGCCGATGGGTTTGTGAATATCGCGCAGCGTGTATTCCGCCAGAATGCGGTCCTTGGTCTGACAGAGAATCAGCCCGATGGTGGGCTGATCGGTTTCATTCCGAAGCAGATCGTCCACCGCCGAGCAGTAAAAATTCATCTTGCCGGCGTACTCCGGCCGGAAGTCGCCCTTTTTCAGTTCGATCACGATGAAGCAGCGCAGTTTGAGGTGATAAAACAGCAGATCAAGGTGAAAGTCCCTGTCGCTAACTTCCAGATGATATTGCCGCCCGACAAAGGCAAAGCCGGACCCCAGCTCCAAAAGGAATTTTTCCAAATGCCGGACCAACCCGGTTTCCAGCTCCCGTTCATGAAATGGCTCCTCAAGAGTCAAAAAATCGAACAAGTAAGGGTCCTTGAGAAGCTGTCGGGCCATCTCTGATTGCGGAGAAGGGAGGCTTGAGCCAAAGTTGCTGGTTGCTTTTCCCTGTCGCTCATGAGCATGGCTCTTGACCATTGCGGCCAGCGTATCCCGGCTCCAGCCTTGTTGAATAGTTTGTTGCATATACCAGCGGCGAATCGGAAGGCCCTTGACCTTTTCGATGAGGATGACGTGATGAAACCATGGAATGCCAAAGGCAAGTTGCGAAGAGATGGACACTTGTGACTGGTTCTGAAATTGTGCCGCAGCCTGCGGCACAATTGGATGTGACTGTTCACCGGGGACATTTAAAAGTGCCGCGGTCTGCGGCACTAAATGCGTCGCGACCGGCGACAAGTCAGGGTATTCCCGATAGAAACGCAACATTCTTTTGATATTCCGTTCCGAAAATCCTTTGACCTCTGGAAGTTCGTTTTTCAGATCAACCGCCAACCGGGGGATAACGCCCGCACCCCAGCCTTTTTCCTTCTGTCGTTGATGGATTATGCGGCCGATGTCCCAATACATGGCGATCATTTCCGCATTGGCCGAGAGCGCAGCCCGGGTTTGGGCCAGATGGATACGGTCCTTGATCGTAACCAGAAGTTCGCCGTAAAAAATCAAATCAGAACGCATAACTGACTTCCTTAAGATTCAAGCTGGTTAACGTCTCAAAATCCGGACCGCTTTTATAATCGGTTTTCCACCTGAACGGACAATTTTAGTCCGACACTGTG